>Ga0208112_100054_pt1 | contig 225896 bp, 215 predicted proteins | sample HotLakConsoUCCLE_FD_184736 | JGI IMG/M metagenome (GOLD analysis project Ga0208112, IMG submission 184736) | Hypersaline microbial mat communities from Hot Lake, Washington, USA - Hot Lake Consortium UCC-LE (SPAdes) (version 2) ...
TCTTCCGCAGCCGTCACCACCCACGCGCAGCGCCAGACACCCGCACCGGCGCACCGCGGCACGCGGTGCCACCGCGGTCGTGGCGCAGGCCGAAGGCCGAGACACGCCGCAGGCCACCGACGGGCGACCGCGGACGGTCAGCCGTCGAGCAGGGCGCGCGCCGCCTGCCGGGCGGCATCGGTCACCGTGTCGCCCGACAGCATGCGTGCCACCTCGTCGATCCGCGCCTCCGGGTCGAGCGCCAGCACCCGGCTCAGCGTCATGCCGTCCTCGACCTGCTTGGCCACGCGCCAGTGATGGGCGCCAAGCGCGGCGACCTGCGGGGAGTGGGTGACCACCAGCACCTGCCCGCCGTCCGCCAAAGCCTTCAGTCGGCGGCCGACCGCGGCCGCCGTGGCGCCGCCCACCCCGCGGTCGATCTCGTCGAAGATCATTGTGACGGCGCTGTCCTCACCGGTCAGGCAGACCTTGAGCGCCAGCAGGAACCGCGACAACTCCCCGCCCGAGGCGATGCGGTTGAGAGGACCGGCAGGCGCACCGGGGTTCGTGGCGACGGTGAAGGTGACGACGTCCACCCCCTCCGGCCCGGGCGTGGCCGACGAGATCTCGGTGGTGAAGACCGCGCGCTCCATCCTGAGGGGGGCCAGTTCGGCCGCCATCGCCGCGTCAAGGCGCGTGGCGGCCTCGGCCCGCGCCGCGGACAGGCGGGCCGCGGCGCCGGTATAGGCCGCCGCGGCCGCCTCTGCTGCGGCGGCCAGACCGGCGATTTCGCCCGCGCCCCCGTCCAGCGCCGCAAGCCGGGCGCGCAGTCGATCCGCGAGGCCGGCAAGCTCGTCTGGCATCACCCCGTGCTTGCGGGCAAGACCGCGCAGCGCGAACAGCCGGTCTTCGGTCGCCTCCAGTTCGGCGGGGTTGAAGGCGAGGGCTTCGGCGAAGCGCTCGACCCCCGACTGCGCCTCGGAAAGTTCCACCAGTGCCCGCTCCAAGGCCGAAAGCGCGTCGTCGAGGCCGCCCTCGGCGCGCTCCACCACGCCGTCCAGCCAGCGCCGCGCATCGCTCATCGCGCCTTCGGCCCCGTCGAGGCCGAGCGCCGCGGCGGCCCGCGCGACGTCGCTGCGCATCCGCTCGGCGCCTTGCATCAGGCGGCGGCGCGTGTCGAGGCTGTCTTCCTCGCCCGGCTGCGGATCGAGCGCGTCGAGCTCGGACACGGCGTGGCGCAGGTAATCCTCCTCGCTGCGCATCTCGGCGAGACGCGCCTTCGCCTCCTCCAGCGCGGTTTCCGCATCCCGACGCAAGGACCACGCCCGCCGCGCCCCTGCCAGCAGGGCGCCGTGGCCCCCGAAGGCGTCGAGCATCCTGCGATGCTGCCGCGGGTCGAGCAGGCCGCGGTCATCTTGCTGGCCGTGCAGTTCGACCAGGGTGTCGGACAAGGCGCGCAACACCTCGCCGCTGGCGCGCCGGTCGTTGACCCAGGCGGTCTTGCGGCCCTCGGGCGTGTTCACCCGGCGCAGGATGAGCGTGTCGTCCACCGGCAAGCCCGCCTCGTCCAGAACGGTGCGGGCGGGATGCTCGGGGCCAAGCTGGAACTCGGCGACGACTTCACCCTGCCCTGCCCCGGCGCGCACCAGGTCGGCGCGGCCGCGCCAGCCCAGCACGAAGCCGAGACTGTCGAGCAGGATCGACTTGCCCGCCCCGGTCTCGCCGGTCAGCACGTTCAGACCCGGCTGGAAGGCAAGCTCCAGCCGGTCGATGATCAGCATGTCGCGGATGTCGAGGTGACGCAGCATCGTGCGTGGTGTCCCCCAGGCCCGCCCCCCCGTCAAGGGCGGGCCGGCAGTCAGAGCCAGTCGCCACGCACGGTCTGGCGCCAGATATCCCTGAGCCAGCTTTCGCCGCTGGCCTCGGGGGCCAGTTGTTGCCCGGTCAGCTGGCGGAACGCGTCGTCGTAGAAGGGCGAGGACTGGAAGTTGTAGCCCAGGATCGCCCCGGCCGTCTGCGCCTCGTCGGTCAGGCCGAGCGCGAGGTAGGCCTCCACGAGGCGCAACAGGGCCTCCGGCGTGTGGCCCGTCGTCTCGAACTGCTCGACCACCACGCGGAACCGGTTGATGGCCGCGGTGTAGTGCTGACGGCGCAGGTAATAGCGCCCGATCTCCATCTCCTTGCCGGCGAGATGGTCGAAGGCAAGGTCGAAGCGCAGGATCGCGTCCTGGGCGTATTCGCTGTCGGGGTAGCGCTCGATCACCAGGCGCAGCGCCTGCAACGCCTGGAAGGCGATACCCTGGTCGCGGCCGACCTGGTCGATCTGGTCGTAATAGCTGAGCGCGATGAGGTATTGCGCATAGGCGGCATCTTCCTCGCCGGGGTAGAAGTCGAGGTAGCGCTGCGCCGCGATCAGCGCATTCTCGTAATCCTCATCGGCGTGATAGGCGAAGGCGGCCATGATCAGCGCGCGGCTGGCCCATTCGGAATAGGGGTGCAGCCGCTCGACCTCGATGAAGAGGGCGGCGGCCTGTTCCGAGCGGCCGCGTTCCAGCTGGGCCTCGGCGCGTTGGTAGATCGTGGCGGCGTCCTGTTCCTCGAGCGGGGTCTGCACATTGCGGCTGGCGAAGAACCCGCCATCGCCGCCGCCGAACAGACCACTGCCACCGCAGGCCGACAGCGCCATCACCAGGCAGAGCCCCGTGCCGAGGCCCAGTTTCCGGATCCTGCCGTCCGCCCTACGCTGCATGTTCGAAAACCCTGTCCTTGCCCTCGGGCCGACGGCGCACCGCCGGTCTGATCCCGGTCCTAGCATATTCTTTCTGGGGGCAAAACGCCTGAAATGCCGTTGCAGGCACGGCGCGGCGCGGTCTCAGGCGACGTGGGCGAGATCGGCACCGGTCACACCCATACCGGGCAGGCGCGCGGCCTGCTCGGCGGTGCATTCGACAAAGCGCCAGGCGCCGGGCGTCGCGAACAGGGCCCGCAAAAGCTGGTTGGTCAGCATGTGACCCGCGCGGATGCCGCTGTAGCGGCCCAGGATCGGCGCACCGGCCAGCGCCAGATCCCCCAGCGCATCCAGCATCTTGTGGCGCACCGCCTCGTCTTCGTGGCGCAAGCCACCGGGGCTGAGCACGGTGTCCCCGTCGACGACGACCGCGTTCTCGTAGGTGCCACCGAGGGCGAGGCCCGCGGCATGCATCGCATCCACGTCCGCCTTGCGGCAGAAGGTGCGGCTGTCGCACAACTCTCGGACAAAGCGGCCATTGGCAAGGTTTGCCACGCGGCGCTGACGGCCGATCGCGGCATCGGCGAAATCGATGTCGAATTCCATCACCAGCCCGTCGCCCGGCGCGAGCGTGGCCTGTGCCTCGCCCTCGGTGACGGTGACGGTCCGGAGGATCTCGATCGCGTGGATCGGCGCGCGCTGGCGCTGTATCCCCGCCGCGAGGAAGGCGCGCACGAAGGGGGCGGCGGAGCCGTCGAGGATCGGAAGCTCGGGACCATCCACCTCGATCAGCGCGTTATGGATGCCGCAGCCCGCAAGCGCGGCCATGAGATGTTCGACGGTCGAGACCTCGCTGCCGTCATGGCCCACAAGCTTGGTGCACAGCCGGCTGTGCGGCACGGCGTCGTAGCGGGCCGGGATCAAGGGAGCTTCGGGACGATCCGTGCGCGCGAACCAGAGGCCCATGTTGGCCGCTTGCGGATGCACGACCATGCGCACCAGCCGCCCGGTGTGAAGACCCACGCCCGAGAACTGCACCGCTTGCCTGAGGGTTGCCTGCATCACTGTCTCCGACGTTCCGCTCTGCTCTGCCCTGTCGGGCGGTCCTGCGCCGGGCCGGGGCCCTGCGACCGGTGTGGCGGCGGTCCGTGCTTGGCCGACCTTTCCGCAGGATCGGGGATAGCGGGCGCCGCGGAAATGGACAATTCAACCTTTATGACGCCCTGCAACAAAGCCCCGGAGCATCGGCGAAACTTTGCCGATGACGCCACAGATGCGCCACAAAGCATTGGCGGAAAACGAAAAAAGGCTGACACAAGGCCAGCCCTTTCCGACGTTTCGTGATGGCCTCAGTTCGCCTGACGACGCAGGAAGGCGGGAATTTCGATCCGCTCCTGCTCGGGGTCGACGATACCGTCATCCGCGGCCGCAGGCGGCATCGCGGCGGGACGGTGGGCGGGGGTGGTCGACATCGGCGGCTGTCGCCGCTCGGCCTGCGCCGGTGCCTCTTCGGCATGCCCGGTCATGCGGTTGATCAGCGAGTTGAGGCCGAACCGGGACCGGTGCTGCGCATCGGACGGGTGGTCGTCGGCCGGAGCAGCGGCCGGAGCGGTCGCGCGCGGTGCATCCTTCTGGATGGCGGCGCGCAGACGTGCCAGCGCCTCGGGCGTGGGCTTGCCCGCGGGGGCGGGCTTGGGCACGACGAAGGCGGCCTCGTCGGCATCGTGACCGGCTGCCGCACGCGGATCGTAACGCGGGGTTTCGGCGGTGGCCGGCGCGGGCCGATAGGCGGGCGGCGGCACCTCGTCCTCGTCCAGTTCCTCGTCCATCTCGTCCATGGCGAGACCGGCGAAGAGCGACGGTTCGGGCTGCGGATCGTTGAGCATCATCGGCTCGGGCTCGACCTCGCGCTGCGGCTCGGGCGTGTAGGCGCGGGCCGGTTCTGCGGCCTCGGCGGCGCGCGGTGCAGGCGTGGCCGCGGCATAGCTGCGCGGCCCCTCGGCCTGCTGGGCGTCGGTCAGGTCGATGCCGGTGGCCACGACGCTGACCCGCATCTGGCCTTCCATGTTGGTGTCCAGCGTCGAGCCGACGATGATGTTGGCCTCGGGGTCCACTTCCTCGCGGATGCGGTTGGCGGCCTCGTCCAGTTCGAACAGGGTCAGATCGTAGCCGCCGGTCACGTTGATCAGGACGCCACGGGCACCCTTCAGGCTGATCTCGTCGAGCAGCGGGTTGGCGATGGCCTTTTCGGCGGCCTGCAGGGCGCGGCTGTCGCCCTCGGCCTCGCCGGTGCCCATCATGGCCTTGCCCATCTCGTTCATCACGGCGCGCACGTCGGCGAAATCGAGGTTGATGAGACCCGGCCGCACCATCAGGTCGGTCACGCCCTTGACGCCCTGGTAGAGCACGTCGTCGGCCATCGCGAAGGCCTCGGTGAACGTGGTCTTTTCGTTGGCCAGGCGGAACAGGTTCTGGTTGGGAATGATGATGAGCGTGTCGACGACACGCTGCAGCTGCTCGATGCCCTCGTCGGCCTGGCGCATGCGCTTGGCGCCTTCGAACTGGAAGGGCTTGGTCACGACGCCCACGGTCAGCACGCCCAGCTCGCGGGCGGCCTGCGCGATGATCGGCGCGGCCCCGGTGCCGGTGCCGCCGCCCATGCCCGCGGTGATGAAGCACATGTGCGCCCCGGCGAGGTGATCGACGATATCCTCGATCGACTCTTCGGCGGCCGAGGCGCCGACGGCGGGCCGCGCACCGGCGCCCAGACCCTCGGTCACCCGGGTGCCCATCTGGATCTTGGCATGCGCGCGCGATTGCGCCAGCGCCTGCGCATCGGTGTTGGCCACGACGAACTCGCACCCGTCGAGGTTCTGGTCGATCATGTTGTTGACCGCGTTGCCCCCGGCCCCACCGACACCGAACACGGTGATCCGCGGCTTCAGGTCCGGCTGGCTGTCGGCTGGCATCATCAGGTTGAGTGTCATGGGTCTGTCCGCCTGTTCTTCGATCTTTTGGTGATCCGGCCCGGTCTTGTCGCCGGAATGCCGCCTCTGCCTCTGATTACCCACCAGACTACAAGGTTCCACAGCCCCCGTCACGCAGAATTTCAGAGGAATCCGCGAAATATGGGGCGATTTTCCGCCGATTCAGCCGGGTTTTGCGGTCGGACACCAGATCAGGGGGTCACCAGTTGTCACGGAACCATTTGACGGCCCGCTTCAGGCTGCGCGCGGGCAGACGGTCGGCGGGCGTCTCGAAATCCCACCACTCGTCCTGCGGATAGGCCGCGAAAAGCGCGAGACCGACGCAGGCCGAAAAGGCCGGCCCGCAGGTCGATTGCGGCAGGCCCTGCACGCGCAGCGGTCGGCCCAGCCGGACCTGGTTGCCGAGGATGCGGCTGGCCAGCCCGTCGAGGCCGGGGATCTGGCTTGCCCCGCCGGTCAGCACGATGCGCTGCGACGGCAGGTGATCGAAGCCCGCGGCATCCAGCCGGGCGCGCACCTCTTCGAGGATCTCCTCGACGCGGGGGCGCATGACGCCGATCAGCTCGGCGCGGGTGACGGTGCGGCGATCGTGGTGCCAGTCGCCCGTCTCGCCCTCCAGTTCGATGATCTCGCGGTCATCCATGCCGGTGGCGATCACCCCGCCGAAGCGGCACTTGATGCGCTCGGCATGGGTGGCGGGGATCTGCAGGCCCTGGCTGATGTCGCCGGTGACATGGTCGCCGCCCATGCGCACGGTGTCGGCATAGATCATGTGTTTCTTGATGAAGATCGACAGGCTGGTGGTGCCGCCGCCCATGTCGATGCAGGCCGCGCCCAGTTCCTGCTCGTCCTCCACCAGGCTCGAGACACCGGCGAGATAGGGCGCGCTGGCCAGCCCCGCAAGTTCGAGGTCGCAGCGCTTGACGCAATGCAGCAGCGTCTCGATCGCATGGGCCTCGATCGTCAACAGGTGCATGTCGACCGACAGGCGGTTGCCGACATGCCCGCGCGGGTCGGTCAGGCCGGTGCGGTGGTCGAGCGAGAAATTGACCGGCTGGGCGTGCAGCACCTCGCGCCCCTGCCCCAGGTCGGGCAGGTCGCAGGCGGCCATGACGCTGGCCACGTCGTGATCGGTGACGGTGCCCGCGGTCAGCGACACCTCGCCATCCAGCCCGTAGCTGCGCGGCCGCGCGCCGGCCAGCGCGACGATGACATGATCCACGCGCACCTGCGCCATCTTCTGGGCGGCCTGCACCGCGGTGCGGATCGCGCGCTCGGTCTCCTGGCAGCTGTCGATCTCGCCGAAGCGCATGCCGCGCGACCGGGTCGTGGCCGCGCCGATGATGCGGAAATTCGCCTGGCCCGCCATTGCGCCGATCCCTTCGGCGGGGGCGGCCGCGTCGGTCTGGTCGAACTTCAGCACGAGGCACGACAGCTTGTGCGTGCCGATGTCCAGCACCGCGATCACGCCCCGCTTCAGCGCCTCTTGCCGCTTGGCCCGCATGGCGCGCTGCGACTGGTACAGCATGTTCATCCGCTTCGCTCTCCGGTCTCGGTGCCCCGTTCGATCGCGCGGAGGCGGCGCAGTTCCTCCAGCGCTTCGGGGGTCAGTTGCACGGTCAATCTGTCGGGATTGCGCAGGTCCACCCTCAGCACGTCCCGGCCGAGGATGTCGGTCGCGTCATCGAGCGCCAGCGCCCGGTCGAGCGCCTGCGCCGCCCCCCGCTCGGGCAGAAGGATGCGCCGCCCGTCCGACAGGACCACGTCCCAGCGCCGCTCGCCCATGCGCACCAGCCCGCGCAGGCGGTCGCCGAGGGGCGCCGCCGCGGCATGCAGCGCGAGCGCCTCGGCCACGACGCGGTCGCCCCCGTCGCCGCCGACCAGCGGCAGACCCGTCGCCCCGGGCCGATCATCGAGGGCGGCCACGAAATGGCCCTCGGCATCGATCAGCACCGGACCCTCGCGGGTCTGCCAGATCACGGCCGGCACCCGTTCGGTGACGCGCACGGCGAGGTAGCCGCCCGACTGGATGCGCAGGTCGGCGGCCGCCACCGCCGGCTGCGCCTCGACGCGCTGTCGCAGTGCCGCAAGGTCGAGATCGAAGGACGACACCGGCAGCTCGAGGGCGAGCGCGCCGCGGATCTCCTCCATCACGCTGTCGCTGGCCCCGTCGATGCCGAGCACGTTGACACGGAATTCGGGGCGCCCCTCGATCTCGCGGCGGACCTCTTGCAGGCCTTCGACCATGGCGGTGCGATGATCCTCGTCCGCGACATAGAGGCCGACGGCGAAGACCAGCGCGAAACTGGGCAGGCCCACGCGCAGAAGCTTGCGGAAGAGCGGCGTCAGCCACAGGCGCTGCACCCGGTAGGACCAGATCGAGGGCGCGGGGTCGCGCCGCGTCTCGGGGGCCGGGGCGGCGTGCGCCTGCGCTGCGGCGCCTGCGGCGCGGGCGGTCATCGGTCCTGGCTCGCGGCGGGCGATCAACGGTCGCATGAGGCATCCTCCACCAGCCAGCGGCAGAGCGCACCGAAATCGTAGCCCATGACCGCCGCCTGTTCGGGCGTCAGCGAGGTGGGCGTCATCCCCGGCTGGGTGTTGGTTTCCAGCAGGATCAACCCCGCCATCCCCCTCTCCGCGTCCCAGCGGAAATCGGTGCGGCTGACACCGCGGCAGCCCAGCACCCGGTGCGCGGTCGTGGCCATGGCCATGCAGGCGTCGAAGATCTCGGCCGGGATCTCGGCGGGCACCACGTGGCGCGAGCCGCCGGGCTTGTACTTGGCGTCATAGTCGTACCAGCCGTCGGTGATGATGTCGGTGACAGTCAGCGCGCCGGGATCGTCGGGGCCGTCGCCCATCACCGAACAGGTCAGTTCGCGGCCCTTCACGAAGGCCTCGACCATCACGTGCTCGGGCATCGCGTCCGACAGCTGCGGCGGTGCGTTCGCGCCCTCCTCGACGAGGTAGACCCCGACCGAGGACCCTTCGTTGTTGGGCTTGACCACATAAGGCGGGGCGATGACGTGATGGGCCATCACCTCGGCCCTCGTGCGGATCACGCTTTCGGCGATCGGCAGGTCGTGGGCGCGGTAGACCTCCTTGGTGCGGGTCTTGTCCATCGCCAGCGCCGAGGCCAGCACGCCGGAATGGGTGTAGGGGATACGCAGCCATTCCAGCAGGCCCTGGACGCAGCCATCCTCGCCCCAGCGGCCATGCAGCGCGTTGAAACAGACATCGGGTTCCAGCTCGGCCAGCCGTGCGGGCAGATCGGGGCCGCAATCGACCTCGACCACCTCGTAGCCTTCGCCCCTCAGCGCCTGCGCGCAGCCGCGGCCCGTCGACAGCGACACCTCCCGCTCCGAGGAAGGGCCGCCCATGAGAACCGCAACGAGGGGGGTTTTACCGCTCGAACCCGCCACCTGTGCCTCTATCCTCCGCCGGGTTCTGTCGCCCGGTCGGATGCTTGTCGGGGCTTCGCCCCTTGTTATGCGCCCCTGCTCAGGGCGTGAAATCCGCGGCCGGTCGCCCGACGCGCATGATTTCCCATTGTAGCTCTATTCCCTGCGTCTCGAAAACCCTTTTTCGGACCTCTTCGCCGAGACCCTCCAGATCGGCGGCCGTCGCACCGCCTGCGTTGATCATGAAGTTGGAATGCATCTCGGACATCTGCGCGCCCCCGCGCCGCGCGCCGCGCATGCCGGCCTCGTCGATGACCTTCCAGGCCTTCAGATCATGCGTGTCATCCGCCCGCCCCGTTGAAGAGTACCCGGCGGGGTTGCGAAAGGTCGAACCGGCGCTGCGCTCCTTCGTGGGTTGCGTCGCGTCGCGTTTGGCCAGTTGATCCGCCATCCTGGCCGCAAGCGCCCCTGGATCGCCGGGATCGGCCCGGAAGGTGACCTCGGTGACGATGCAGCCCTCGGGCAGATCGGTCTGGCGATAGGCGAAGGCGATGTCGGAGGCGGGCAGGGTTTCGGCCCGCCCGTCGCGGCGGACCAGCCGCACCGAGACCGCGTGATCGGCGACATATGACCCATAGCAGCCCGCGTTCATGCGCAAGGCTCCGCCGATGGAGCCGGGGATGGTGCGCAGAAAGGTCAGGTCGCGCCCGGCCTCGGCCGCCCTGATCGCGACATGGGCGTCAAGCGCGGCTGCGCCCGCGATGACATGCTCGCCCTCGACCCGGATGTCGTTTAAGCCGCGCCCGAGGCGGATGACGACGCCTGCGAGCCCCCCGTCCCGCACGATCAGGTTCGACCCGACCCCCATCGGAAAGACCGGCACCGACGGGTCGAGCGCCGCGAGAAACCCGCGCAGGTCATCCTCGTCGGCGGGCTGGAACAGCCAGTCGGCCGGACCACCCACGCGCAGCCATGTCAGATCGGCCAACGGGCGGTCGGGCGTCAGGCGGCCACGGGTCGGGATGTCTTGCGGCTGGGGCATGGCGCGGCTGCTAGCGCGGCGGCGCGTCGCTGTCCAGCGCCGCGGCCCGCCTGCGCGCGCCCGCGCGGATGCCCAGGCCCATCGCCAGCGCCAGAAGGACGGCCAGCGCGAGGCCGGTCAGCATCATCATCCCCACGATCGCATCTGCGATCCCGCCCCCGATCGCACCGGCATAGATCTCGGCCACCGAGCCGGAGGTTCGGGGCGGCGACGGGCGCAAGACCATCAGGGGCAGGATGAAGGCGGCGATCGCGACGAGCACCGCCGCGGTGCCGGGAATGTCGGCAGGCACCCGCGTGGCCCAGGCGCGGAACAGGCGGTAGACGCCGTAAAGCCCGAGAGCGAGGAGGACGAGGGCGATCAGCAGGTCCATCGCATACCCCTAGCGACACCGCGCGATGCAGGCTGCGGGCCGCATCATTCGCCCCGGTGCTCGTGCTCGCGCGGGTCGAGCAACCCGGCAAGACGCTGGCCCGCCCGCAAGATCGGCCAGCGCAGGATGGAGGCCCCCGCCGCCAGCGCCACAAGCCCCCAGACCGGCCCCATGGTGAGGGTCACGAGCCCCAAAAGCGGGATGCCCGTGGCGATCAGTGCCCAGGCCGCGGGCCAATGGTAGCGCGCGGGCGCCATGCCCGCGGCGCAGGCGGTGACGATCCACAGACAGGCGAGGGTAAAGGCAAACGGCATCAGACGGCTCCTTTCCCGAAGCGGCGGGTGACGTGGCGCAACAGCCCTGCAAGCGGACGGCGGAACATCGACAGGACGGCGAAGAGCAGGGCCACCACCCAGGGCCAGCCCACCTCGCGCCCGATCATGACCATCAGAGGGACGGCAAGCAGCAGGAGAAGCACGCCCGGCAGGTACTGGAGGCGCATCGGCAGCAGCGCCACCCCGGCAGCGGTGAGAACCCAGAGACTGGCGAGTGTCAGGGAGAGGGGCATCAGGGATCACCCCGTTCGGAGGCGATCCAGTCGAGGACCGCGGTCTCCGGTCGAAGCCAATCCTCATCCGGCCGCCGCGCCAAGGTCTGCAGCAAGGCTGCATCGACCACGCGCCCCGCCGACGCATCCTCGTAGAGAGCCCGCATCACGCCCCAGCCGTCATGGTCGGCAAAAAGCCCTTCGGCAGCACTCCATTGCTTGGCCCATGGGTCCGGGGCGCCCGTCCAAAGCGGCAAGGTCCAAGGCTCCTGCCCCGCCTCCCCGGCCTCTACATCGGCAATGATCGACGCCGCCAGGTCAGCCTCCTTGAGGGCGCGGTCGGAGGCGTGGATCATCTGGTTTCCGGCCGACATCGCCGCATAGGGTTGCCGATCCACCGTCAAGGTCAGGGCCGCCGATTGGGCGGCGCCGATCGCGACTGCCGCCTTGGCGGACCCGGGTGCGCGGCGTTTCGATCTCTTGGCGTTCAGCGCGCGCGCCGCCTGCAAGGCTGCAAAGGCTGCGTGCACATGGCTCAGCGGAACCTGTTGTGGTGCGCTCACCCAGGCGGCGGTGGCGATATGACACCGGACGAAGGGCACAAGGGGTATCTCGCCTCGGGACGGGCCGGAAGCGAAAGCCAAGGCCGGCGGCAAAAGGCGCAGCGCGGCGCGGGCCGCCACGACGTGTCCGATCCGAATCGACAGTGCCGGCGGCAAGGCTTCGAGACGCCGCTGCAGATCCGTCGAGGTGGGGGTCTTGGCGGTCATGTACACAGGCCCGGCCCGGCCGCGTGGAGCCTGTGGTTTTCCGCGAGCATCACAGACGCTCCGTTTTGAGTGGACCGGGCGTCAACCATGCTTTGACCCTGGCATCGCCTTCATCTGTCAGCCTCCGTTCACAAGGCGTTTTTCCAGATCCTTCAGCCGCGCGGGCAGCCCGTGCGCCCACGCGGAAATCGTGCCCGCGCCGAGGCAGACGACCATGTCGCCCGGCCGCGCCTGTTCGCGCACGAGGCGTTCGAGGTCTTCCTCGCTCAAGATGGCACGGGCATGGCGGTGACCGTGGCGGATCAGGCCCGCGACGAGGTCGTCGCGGCTGGCCCCCTCGATCGGGTCTTCGCCCGCGGCATAGACCTCGGCGATGGCGACGACGTCGGCATCGTTGAAGCAGGCGCAGAATTCCTCGAACAGGCTCGACAGGCGCGAGTAGCGGTGCGGCTGATGAACGGCGATGACGCGGCCCCCGCCCTCCGATCCGATGGCCTGTCGCGCGGCGCGCAGGACGGCGGCGATCTCGACCGGGTGGTGGCCGTAATCGTCGATCACGGTGATGCCGCCGACCTCGCCCACCTTGGTGAAGCGGCGGTTGACGCCCTTGAAGCCCGCAAGCGCGGCGCGGATCTCGGCGCCCTTCATGCCGAGGTGGCGCGCGACGGCGACGGCGGCCAGGGCATTCGAGACATTGTGGTCGCCCGGCATCGGCAGGGTGCAGCCCTCGATCACCTGCCCCTCGGCCTGCAGCGCGATGTCGAACTGCGCCGCGCCGCCCTTGTAGGTCAGGTTCACCGCCCGCACATCGGCCTGCGCGTTGAAGCCGAAGGTCACGACGCGGCGGTCGGTGATGCGGCCCACCAGCGCCTGAACCTCGGGGTGGTCGGTGCAGCAGACGGCGATCCCGTAGAAGGGGATGTTCGAGACGAAATCGAGAAAGCCCTTCCTGAGGTTCTCGATCGTGCCCCAATGCTCCATGTGCTCGGGATCGATGTTGGTCACGATGGCGATGGTTGCGGGCAGGCGGTTGAAGGTGCCGTCGCTCTCGTCGGCCTCGACGACCATCCAGTCGCCCTGCCCCACCCGCGCGTTCGAGCCATAGGCGTGGATCACGCCACCGTTGATCACGGTCGGATCGACGCCCCCCGCATCGAGCAGCGTGGCCACCAGCGTCGTGGTCGTCGTCTTGCCATGCGTGCCCGCCACCGCGATGTTGGAGCGCAGGCGCATCAGCTCGGCCAGCATCTCGGCCCGGCGCACCACGGGCAGGCCGCGCAGGCGGGCGGCGTCAAGCTCGGGGTTGCCCGGCTTGATCGCCGACGAGATCACGACGACCTCGGCCGCCTCGAGGTTCTCGGCCTTCTGGCCGATGAAGACGCGCGCGCCCAGCCCCTCGAGCCGCTCGGTGATCTTCGATGCCTTCAGGTCCGACCCCTGCACCTCGTAGCCGTGGTTCAGCAGCACCTCGGCGATGCCCGACATGCCGATCCCCCCGATGCCGACGAAATGGATCGGGCCCAGCTGGGTCGGCAGTTTGGTGACGGCGGCGTTCATGCGGCTCCTTTCCTCGCCAGTTCCTCGACCAGGGCGGCCAGCCTGTCGGCGGCGTCGGGGACACCGGCGGACAGGGCGGACTGCGCCATGGCGTCGGCGGCGGCGGGTTGGGTCAGAATGGTTTCGATGGCCTGCGCCAGGGTATCGGGCGACAGGCGGGATTCGGGGATCATGATGGCGGCCCCCGCATCGACCAGGCCCGCGGCATTGGCCGCCTGGTGATTGGCGGTCGCCGCGGCATAGGGGATCAGGATCGCGGGCCGACCCACCACCGAGATATCGGCCACCGAAGAGGCGCCCGCCCGGCTGATGACCAGTTGCGCCTCGCTCAGGCGGCGGGGCATGTCGCGGAAGAAGGGCTCGACCTCGGCACGGACGCCCACGCGCTGGTAGGCCTCGGTCACGCGGTCGTGGTCCTCGGGGCGGGCCTGCTGGGCGATGCGCAGATGCCCGCGGAGCGCTTCGGGCAGGCGCGCGACGGCATCGGGCACGACATCGGCGAGGATGCGCGCGCCCTGGCTGCCGCCGAAGACCAGAAGGCTCATCGGCCAGTCGCCGGGGGGCATGTAGGGCGCGCCCGCGCGCTCCAGCATCGCGGCGCGCACGGGGTTGCCGGTCTGGACCCCCTCCACCCCCTCGGGCAAGACGGTCGGCCATGTGCCGCAGGCCACCACGTCGACCCGACGCGCGAACAGGCGGTTCACCCGGCCGAGGACGCCGTTCTGTTCGTGCAGCATAGCCGGCGTGCGCGTGATCCAGGCCGCGGCCATGGCCGGGATCGCGGGATAGCCGCCGAAGCCCACGACCACGTCCGGTTTTTCCCGCCACATGCGCAAGGTGGCCGCGCAAACGCCCGCGAGGATGCGGAAGGGCGCGGCGAGTTTCGCCGCCACGCCGCCCCGCGCGAAGGTGGCCGACGCCAGTTGCCGGACCTCGACCGCGTGACTGAACCCGTCGGTGTAACGCGCGCCGCGCGCATCGGTCGACAACGTCACGCGCCAGCCGCGGCGCAGCATCACCTCGGACAGGGCCTGCGCGGGGAACATGTGCCCCCCGGTGCCACCGGCCGCGATGATGAGATGGGGGTTGGCGGGGGTCATGGGCCTAGCGATGCCGCGACAGCAGGATGTCGCCGATCTCGCCCTGCGGACGTGACCGGGTGAAGGCCAGGATCATCCCCACCGCGATCCCCGTCGCGATCAGGGACGAGCCGCCGTAGCTGACGAAGGGCAGCGTCATCCCCTTGGCGGGCAAGAGCCGCACCGCCACTCCGAGATTGATGAAGGCCTGCAGCGCCAGAAGGCTGACGAGGCCGGTGCCGGCCAGCCGGATGAAAGGGTCGCGTTCGCGGATCAGCCGGAAAAACCCGCGCAGCGTGATCGTGGCGAAGAGCGCGATGATGAGAAAGACCAGCACGACGCCGTATTCCTCGGCCGCGACCGCGATGATGAAATCGGTATGCGCATCGGGTAGCGTCCAGCGCACCGTCCCCTCGCCCAGGCCTGCGCCGAAGAGGCCCCCGTTGCGGATCGCGTCGGTGGCATAGGCGATCTGGGTGTGCGGGTCGATCTCGTTCGACAGGAACCCGTCGATGCGGCGCGCGACATGCTCGGAATTCGAATAGGCGAAGACACCGCCCACCGCCACGAGACCCATCACGAGGAACAGGATCAGCATCGGCGCGCCCGCGACGAAATAGATCACCGACCAGGCGAAGACGATCAGCGCGGCCTGCCCGAAATCGGGCTGCATCACGAGGAACCCCACGATCGTCGCCATCACGACCAGCGAGACGGTCTTGCCCGGCGGGCCTCCGATCTCCTGGCTGGCGGCGATCATCCAGGCGGTGAAGACCACGAACATCGGCTTGAGAAATTCGGCCGGCTGCACCGAGGCGAAGCCCAGCGAATACCACCGTGTCGCGCCCTGTCCGAAATCCGTGCCGAAGACGGGCAGCATCGCCAGCGCTCCCATCGCGCAGAAAAAGCCGATCACGCCGAGGCGCCGGATGGTGACCGGCCCGATCATCGAGACAAAGATCATGACGGCCAGCGCGAGGCCCCCGAAAACCGCCTGCCGGGTCACGTAATGAAACGGATCGAGGCCGTTGCGCTGTGCCAGCGGCGTGGACGCGGCAAAGCCCAGCAGGATGCCGATGGAGAACAGCGCCAGCAGGCAGAAGATGGTGACCCGGTCCACCGTCCGCCACCACCGTGGAAGAACGGCCTCGCCGGATTGCACGATCACCGTGCCATGCGCGATTTCCGTCATGGGGTCTGCCCGCCCGATTCTCGTCGTTTGCCTCAAATCCGCCCGTTTGCCGGGTCTGCGGTCAAGACTAGCGCGAAACGCGCCGAGGGGCCAGCCTTTGCTTGACCGTGGCAGTCTTGCCCCGGGGCCGGGCGGCGATGAACCGGCACAGTCAGGGCCTGCGCTGCGGCGGCTCACCCGCGACAGGACACGAAAGGGTTCCACACCGCGCGAAGCCATGCGCGTTGACAGGTGGCGCAGTTCTGCCAAGCTCAACCCCGACGGCAGAAGGAACCATGATAGATGAAGCTACCTGCCATGGGCGCCGTTGTCGGCGTCGTTTTGTCATGTCTTCCGGCACTCGCGCAGGAGTTTGCCATCGACGAGGCACTCCGTGCGGACCGGGACGCAATCCGTTCCGTGCAGGGCCAGCTCAACGACCTCGGATTCGACGCCGGGCGACCGGACGGTGCCTTCGGTCCGGGCAGCACGCGGGCGATGACTGGCTTCGCCGCGCGCTTCGCCCCAGATCTTGCCACCGGCCTGACCGAGGACATGGTCGCGCGACTGGAGCTGGTCCACACAGGCCGCTTCGGATCTCCGTTCGATGACAATGGGGCAGCACTTGTAACGCTTTCGGGTTTTCTGGAGGCGCGGGACGTCTACCGCTCCGACGTGCGGGACGAGACACCGGCCTGCGCAGATTGCAATGTCACCTCCTTCCTGCTGGCCGCAGGCGACATGAACGGCGACGGGCGGGACGAGATCGTGATCTCCCACCACGCGAGCGATGCGAACTTTCGAGTGATCGACCGCCCGACCCGGTTGACCATCGCGTCCCCTGCGCAAACACGGTTCGAGCCTTTCGCGGGCATCGCGATCGACGACCTGCCCTTGCGCGTGCACGGGCGCGAAGGGGTCATCGCCGATTTCAACGGCGACGGGCTTGGCGACCTGTTCGTCGCGGCACATGGGTATGACGTCCGCCCGTTTCCGGGCGAGCAAAACGTGTTGATCCTGTCCGGCCCGGACGGACACACCGATGTCAGCGCCTCCCATCTGCCGCAGATCGACGACATGGCCCATGGCGTGGCCGCGGGCGATATCGACGGCGATGGCGACATCGACCTCGTGGTGATCACCAACGAGGGCAGCGCGCGGATCTTGCCCCATGTTCTGCGCAACGACGGCGCCGGCCGGTTCACCTACGAGGAATTCGGCGCGATCCTGGACGATACCAGCCTGATCGACCTGTATTCCAACGGCCCGCACCGGGCGGAATATTCCACCGCCCGGCTTGCGGATGTGAACGGCGACGGGGCGCTTGACCTTCTGCTGCTGGCGCGCGGCGAACAGCCGAGGGGCGGTCGACGCCTGACCGGCACGACGATGTCGGTGCTGTTGTGGAACGATGGCAGCGGGCAGTTCTCGGTCGATCGCATGGTCGAGCTGCCGACCGACCGGTGGGGGGATGCCACCTTCACCAATGACGCCGAGGTGATCGACCTCGACGGGGATGGTCGGATGGACCTGATCCTGACGCAAAGCACGCGGACCGCCGCAGAAGGCTGGCGCGGGCATTACATCCAGGTGCTGATGCAGGAAGCGGATGGCGTCTTTACCGACCGCACCGCCGAGCGGATCTGGCCGCAGGGCTATGCCCTGCCGCTGGGGGAGACGGCCTTCGCCGACAAGTCGACCCTGATCGACATCGACGGAGACGGCGACCTTGATCTCGTCACGCGCTCGCTCGGCCCGGCCCTTGTCTCGCGCGACCTGAGCGGGGCGATCGTGCAGGTCGGCATCAACGACGGCACAGGCGTATTCGCGCCGGCCGATCCGCGCTGGTTGTCGGGCTACAGAGACTACTACCTGCGTTCTCCGATCGCGGCGCAAATCGGCCCGGAGGGCGAGTCGGGCTTGGTGAGTTACCGACTGTACGGGTCCTACAATGGCTCTCGCGATCAGACCTGGGGCGTGGAGCTTTCGACGCACAGACTCCGCTAGCGAGCGTCGCCCTGCAACCGCCCCACCTGCTCCATGAAATCGCGCCCGCGATGCTCGAAACTGTCGTACTGGTCGAAACTCGCCGCCGCAGGCGCCAGCAGAACCGTATCGCCCGGCGCGGCCTCGGCCGCCGCGCGCGCCACGGCGGTCGCCATGTCGCCGCAGACCTCGTGCGGCACGTCGCCCAGATGCAGCGCGAAAGCCGCGGCTTCGCGGCCGATCACGTAGGCCTTCACCACCTCGCCCGCGGCGGGGGCCAGCGCGTCGAGGCCCCCCTCCTTCTCCAGCCCGCCGCAGATCCAGCGGATGCGCTTGAAGGCCCCCAGCGCCTTGACCGCGGCATCCACGTTGGTGGCCTTGCTGTCGTTGACGAAGGAGACGCCGTTGATCTCGGCCACCCGTTGCGAGCGGTGCGGCAGGCCCTCGAACGAGTGAAACGCCGCCTCGATCTCCTTCGGGGCAAGGCCCAGCGCGCGGGTTGCACCATAGGCGCAGGCCGCGTTCTGGTGGTTGTGCGCGCCGGGCAGGCCCGCCACCCCGCGCAGGTCGATCGAGGCCACCTGGCGGCCCTTGCGCATCTCCGAGAGCCACCCCTTGCGCGCCACAAGGTCCCAGCCCGGCCCCGCGATCTTCGTCGAGGCGACCCGGATCAGCCTTGTGTCGCCCGGCCCCTCGGACAGCTGGTTGGCGAGGTAGCGGCCCTCGTCCTCGTCCACGCCGATCACCGCCCGGTCGGGCCCGCCCATGGTGAAGAGCCGCGCCTTGGCCGCGAAATAACCACCCATCCCGCCATGCCGGTCCAGATGATCGGGCGAGAGATTGGTAAAGACCGCCACATCCGGCGTCAGCGCGCGGGCAAGGTCGATCTGGTAGGAGCTGAGTTCCAGCACCACCACGCCGCCCTCCTCGGGCGGGTCGATGTCGAGCACCCCGCGCCCGATGTTGCCGGCCAATTGCACCGACTTGCCCGCAACGGTCAGGATATGGGCGATCAGCGCCGAGGTGGTGGATTTCCCGTTCGATCCGGTGACGGCCACGACCTTGGGCGGCTCCTCCATCTCGTCCCAGCCCTGCAGGCCCAGCGAACGGAAGAAGAGGCCCACGTCATTGTCGACCGGCACGCCCGCAGCCCAGGCCGCCGCGATCGCCCGATGGGGCGCGGGGTAGAGATGCGGGATACCGGGCGAGACGATCAGCGACGCGATCCCCTCGAAAGCGCCCGGCGCCATCGGGTCCCAGATCGCTAAACCTTCGGCCTCCGCCGCGGCGCGCCCGGCGGCGCCATCGTCCCAGCAGAGCGCCTCGGCGCCGCCCTCGCGCAACGCCCGCGCCGTGGCCAGCCCCGACCGGCCCAGACCCAGAACCGCCACGCGATGCCCGTCGAACCCCTGAACCGGTATCATCCTGCCTCGTCTCCCTCTGCGCCGCCGGGCGGTCCGACCCATGCCGCGACCAGCGCGGCGCGATCCGCCGTCGGCCCCTTCGGCAATGTCATGATGTCGTAGCCCGCGCTTCGGTAATCCCGCAACAGCCTGTCATGTTCGGCCACGGCCGCGTCGAACCCGTGGCGACGTTCCGCGTCCCCTTCGAAGATCTCGCGCCAGGGCGGCGCGAAGAAGGCCACGGGCGCGTAGCGCGGCCGCGTGGCAGGCCCCGGCGCGGGCCCGAGGCCGAGGGCCGCCAGACCCGATACCGCATCAAGCGCCCCGCGGTCGAAGATCACGGGACGCGCCGACCCGAGGGCCGCGGCGTGATCGTCTTCGGCCAAGCCGACGCAGGCCCGCAAAAAGGCCGGCATGTCCGTCCACGGCACCGGACCGCCGCCTCGGATCACCCGCCGGCCCGGCTCGGGGACGGTGGCATAGCCTTGCGCCGCAAGCGCCGTGAGCAGCGTGGATTTCCCCCCGCCGGAACACCCTGACAGAACGAACAGCCGATCCGTCACGACAGGGCCCCCTTTTTCGTCTTCCCCGTACTACGGTCGCCGGAGGCATGCCGCCATGGACCACGGAGCACGGCGCGAGGGTCGGCGTGACGACACGGCGCGCGGGCCCCGGCCTTCACCAGCGCACCGAAAGCCCGTCACGAAAGAACCGGCCCGTCGGCCCGTCATCGGGGAGATCGGCCAGCCAGATCGCCGTTGCCGCCCCCTCCTCGGGCGAGCGGGTCGCCCCTTCGCCGCCCATCCGCGTCCGGACCCAGCCGGGATCGACCGCGTTGATCTTGACCCCCTCGGGCAGGTCGCGCACCAGCGCCTTGGTCAGCGCGTTGAGCGCGGCCTTGGCCACGCCATAGGCGCCCGGCCCCTCCAGCCCCTCGCCGAAACTGCCCCAGCCCGACGAGACGTTGACGATCCGGCCCCAGCCCCGCGTCCGCATATGCGGCGTCACCGCCCGGATCAGTTCGTAGGGGCCGCGGAACATCACGTCGATCGACATGTGAAAGGCGCCTGCGTCCTCCAGCATGTTCATGTCGATCAGGACGCCCGCGTTGTTCACCAGCACGTCAACGCCGCCGATCTTGTCGACCGAGGCCGCCAGCCCGTCGAGCCGCGCCACGTCGAGGCGCACCGCCTGCGCGCCGATCTCCTCGGCCACCGCGCGCCCCGCCTCCAGATCGCGCACGCCGATCACCACGCGATGACCGCGCGCGACCAGCCCCTCGGCGATGGCCCGCCCGATGCCGCGGTTGCCGCCCGTCACGAGGGCCGTGGGTCTGTCGGGGCGCGCGCTCATCTCAGCTTCAACGTGGCCAGGCCGATCAGCGCAAGGATCAGCGAGATGATCCAGAAGCGGATCACGACCTGCGGCTCGGCCCAGCCCTTCTTCTCGAAATGGTGGTGGATCGGCGCCATGAGGAACACGCGCTTGCCGGTGGCCTTGAAATAGGCGACCTGCACGATCACGCTGACCGCCTCGGCCACGAACAACCCGCCGACGATCGCCAGCACGATCTCGTGCTTGGTCGAGACCGCGATCGCGCCCAGCGCGCCGCCCAGCGCCAGCGACCCGGTGTCGCCCATGAAGACGGCGGCGGGCGGGGCGTTGTACCACAGAAAGCCCAGCCCCCCGCCGATCAGCCCGGCGGTGAAGATCAGCAACTCGCCGGTGCCCGGCACGTAATGGACATCGAGATACTCGGTGAAGTCGACGCGGCCCACCGCGTAGGCGATGACCCCCAGCGTTCCGGCCGCGATCATCACCGGCATGATGGCAAGGCCGTCCAAGCCGTCGGTCAGGTTCACGGCATTGGCCGATCCCACGATCACGAACATCGCGAAGGGGATGAAGAACCAGCCCATGTTGAACAGAACGTCCTTGAAGACAGGCACGGCAAGCTGCGCGGACAGGTCGTCGGGATGCACCCAGACCGCCACCCCCGAGGCGACCCCGGCAATCGCGAAGCCGATCAGAAGACGCACGCGCCCCGAGACACCGGCGCTCGAGTTGCGGCTGACCTTGGCCCAGTCATCGGCGAAGCCGACGATGCCGAAGGCGACCGTGGTGCTCAGCACGATCCACACATAGGGGTTGTCGAGCCGCGCCCAGAGCAGCGTGGACAGTGTCAACGCGGCAAGGATCAAGAGGCCGCCCATGGTGGGCGTGCCCGCCTTGGTCGCGATGTGATGGGCCGGCCCATCCTCGCGGATCGGCTGGCCCGCGGCATATTTGCGGCGCAGCGCGTTGATCAGGGGGCGACCGAAGATGAAGCCGAAGATCAGCGCCGTGAAAAAGGCCCCGCCAGCGCGAAAGGTGATGTAGCGAAAGAGGTTGAAGACATCCCCGCCATCCGACAGATCACTCAGCCAATACAACATCTAGCGGGGCCCTCGCCTGTGCTCTACCGCCGCTTGCCCCAGTTTGCGCAGGGCGTCAACCACGCGGGAGACCTTGATCCCCTTGGAGCCTTTTATCAGCAACACATCCCCGGGCGCGAGCGTCGGCGGCAGGGCCGCGACCATTTCCTCGGCGGTGTCCACGTGCAGGCCGCGGATCGCACCGGGCAGCGCCGCGTTCAGATGCGCCATGAGCGGGCCGACCGTGTGGACGGTCGCGATGCGCGCCATGGCCGGATGATCGGCGATGGCGGCATGAAGCGCGGGGCCCGTCGGCCCCAATTCCAGCATGTCCCCCAGCACCGCGATGCGCCGCCCGCGCCCCTGCGGCTCGGCTGCGGCCAGAACCTCCAGCGCCGCGGCGATGGAGGCGGGGTTCGCGTTGAAGGCGTCGTCGATCATCTCGATGGCAAGATCGTCGGTCTCGCTCAGGACGATCCGCTCGCGCGTGCCGCGCCCGTTGAAGGGGGTCCAGCCCGAGAGCGCCAGCGCGGCTTCGGTCGGATCGGCGCCGGCAGCCTCGGCCGCCGTCAGCGCGATCAGCGCGTTCATCGCGTAATGGCGCCCCGGCGCGCCGATGCGGAAAAGCCGTTCTTGCCCATGGGTTTCGGCGCGGATGACCGTCGCGGCATCGCCAAGCGTCGCCTCGATCAGCCGCGCCTCGACGCCTTCGGCCTGCCCGAAGCGGATGAGCGTCGCGCCGCAAGCCCTTGCCTTGTCGAAGAGAATGCCCGCCGTGCCCACGTCGGCATGGGCCAGCGCGATGCCGCCCTCGCCCAACCCTTCGTAGATCGAGGCCTTTTCATGCGCGATCCCCTCGATCACGCCGAAGGCTTCCAGATGGGCGGGCGCGACCGTGGTGACGACCGCAACATGCGGCCGGGCAAGACGGGCGAGCGGGGCGATCTCGCCCGGTGCGTTCATCCCGATCTCGATGATCGCGAACTCGGTATCGGCGGGCATCCGGGCCAGCGTGACGGGCACGCCCCAGTGATTGTTGAAACTGGCCTCGGCGGCATGGGTCCGCCCCTGCGGTGCAAGCGCCGTGCGCAGCATCTCCTTGACCGTGGTCTTGCCGACCGACCCGGTGACGGCGATCACCTTGGCCTTCGTCCGGGCGCGCCCGGCCGCACCCAGGGCGCGCAACCCCTCCATCACGTCGGACACGACCAGCAGGCGCGCGGGGTCGACCCCCTCGGGCACGCGGGAGACAAGCGCGGCGGCGGCGCCGCTGGCCAGCGCGTCGGCGACGAACTCATGCCCGTCGCGCGCCGCCGCGAGGGCGACGAACAGGTCGCCCTCGGCGACCGTCCGGCTGTCGATCGAGATGCCGTTGACCGCCCAGTCGCCCGCCACCTTCCCGCCTGTCGCAGCGGCGGCGTCGGCGGCTGTCCAAAGCGCGTTCATGCGATACTCTCCCATGGCGCGCTCATGCGGCACTCTCCAGTTGCGCGCTCATGCGGCACTCTCCAGTTGCGCGCTCAAGCGCGACCCTCCAGCGCGGCGACCGCGACGCTGGCCTGTTCGACATCGTCGAACGGGTAGACCACGTCGCCCACCGTCTGCCCCGTTTCGTGCCCCTTGCCCGCGATCAGCAGCGCATCGCCCGGTTCCAGTGCGTCGACGCCGCGCAGGATCGCCTCGGCGCGGTCTCCGACCTCGGTCGCGTCGGGGCAACCTTGCAGAATTTCCATCCGGATCAGGGCCGGATCCTCGGATCTTGGGTTGTCGTCTGTCACAAACAGAACATCCGCGTGTTCGGCGGCGGCTTTCCCCATCAAGGGCCGCTTGCCCCGGTCCCGGTCGCCGCCCGCGCCGAAGACGACGATCAGACGGCCCAGAACATGGGGCCTCAGCGCCTTGAGCGCGGTTTCCAGCGCGTCGGGCGTGTGGGCGTAATCGACATAGACCGGCGCGCCGTTGTCGCGGCGGCCCGCCAGTTGCATCCGCCCACGCACGCCGGTCAGGCGGGGCAGCACGGCAAAGACCGCCTCGGGCTCGTCGCCTGCCGCAATGGCCAGCCCCGCCGCGGTCAGCACGTTCATCGCCTGGAACCCGCCGATCAACTCCAGCCGGGTCTGCATCTGCCGACCCTGCCAGCGAAACAGCACATCCTGCCCCGTCTCGTCGAGCCTGCGCCCGGTGATCTTGATCGCCGCACCCTCGGCATACTGGGCAACGCCCATGACCTCCACGTCCCGTTCGGCGCAGGCCTCGGCCACGCGGGGGCCGTAGTCGTCATCCAGGTTGACGACCGCCACACCATCCTCGGGCAGAAGCTCGGTGAAAAGACGCAGCTTGGCGGCGAAATAGGTCTCCATGTCGCCGTGATAATCGAGGTGGTCCTGCGTCAGGTTGGTGAACCCCGCCGCGGCAAGGCCCACCGCCTCCATCCGCCGCTGGTCGAGGCCATGCGAGGAGGCCTCCATCGCGACATGGCTCACCCCCGCCTCGGCCATCTCGGACAGCACGCGGTGCAGTGTCAGCGGCTCGGGCGTGGTGTGAATGCCCGGCGCGGCAAAGGCGCCCTCGACCCCCGTGGTGCCGACATTCACCGCCTCATGGCCGAGCGCCGCCCAGATCTGGCGGGTGAAGCTTGCCACGCTGGTCTTGCCGTTGGTGCCGGTCACCGCGACCACCGTGTCGGGCTGCGCCCCGAACCACAGCGCCGCGGCATGGGCCAGCGCGGCGCGCGCGTCCTCGACGACCACGAGAGCGGCCTCCGAGGCGGCCAGCTCCTCCGCTGCGATCTCGACGCCCTGCCGGTCGGTCAGGATCGCGCCCGCCCCCATGCGGAGCGCATATTGAATGAACTCACCGCCATGGACCCGGCTACCCGGAAGCGCGGCGAATAGACCCCCGCGCGTCACCTTGCGGCTGTCGAGGGCAAGGCCCGTCACGGCCACGTCGCTCCCCCCGCGCGGGGTCAGTCCAAGCTCCGACAAGCTCCGTGTCCGAGGCGCCATGCGCCACCCTCCCCCGCGTTCAGTTCGAGGAGTTGGATAGCGCATCCTCGGCCACGGGTTCAATCTCGGGGCGAAGCCCCAGAAGGGGCGCACTGCGGCGAATGATCTCCGCCGCGACCGGCACGACCGTCCAGCCCGCCGTGCGGCGCGGCTCGGGGCTCGAGGTCTCGACCGGTTCCTGCAGCATGGTGATCAGCACGTAGCGCGGGTCATGCATCGGAAAGGCCGAGGCGAAGGTGGTGATGTTGCGGTCCTCGTAATAGCCGCCGCCCCGCGTGCGCGGCAGGTCGGCGGTGCCGGTCTTGCCGCCCACGGCGTAACCTTCGACCTCGCCGAAGCTTGCCGTGCCCTCGGTCACCGTGGCGCGCATCATCTCGCGCATGGCGCGGCTGGTGGCCTCGGAAATGACGCGCTCGCCCGCCTGAGGACCGTCGCGACGCAAAAGCGTCGGCGCGATGCGCGTGCCGCCGTTGACCATGGTCGCATAGGCGCCCGCCAATTGCACCAGCGAGGTCGAGACGCCGTGACCGTATGAAATCGTCATCGTCGACAATTCCCCCCAGCGCTGCGGCAAGAGCGGGCGGGCATTGGCCGCCTCGACGATCTCGACCGGAGCGGGCTCAAGCAGACCGAGGTCTTCGAGGAAGGCGCGCTGACGTTCACCGCCGATGACCTGCGCGATCCGCGCGGTTCCGATGTTGGAGGAATGGGTGAAAACGTCATGCACCGATTGCGAGGGCCCGTAGCTGCGAAAGTCGCGTATGGCAAAGCCGGACATGCGCAAGGGGCCGCGCGTGTCGATCATGTCGTTGGGGTTGTAAAGGCCCAGCTCCAGCGCCTGTGCGATGGTAAAGGCCTTGAACACGCTGCCCAATTCGTAAACGCCCTGCACCGCGCGGTTGAACAGCGGGCTGTCGGCCGGGTCCCCCTCCAAAAGGGGGCGGGGCCGCGAGTTGGGGTCGAAATCGGGCAGGCTCGCCATCGCCACGATTTCGCCCGTATGCGCATCCATCAGCACCGCGGCCGCACCGCGGGCGTTCATCAGCATCATGCCGCCGGCCAGCACCTCTTCGAGGGTGGCCTGCACCGTCAGGTCGAGCGACAGCGCCAGCGGCGCCTCGCGCGCCGGGTCGCGCAGCTCGTCGTCGAACATTGCCTCGATGCCCGCGACGCCGATCACCTCGGCGGCGTTCACCGCCTCCTGACCGAAGCCCGCACCGCCGAGAATGTGCGACGCGATCGACCCGTTGGGATAAAGCCGCATCTCGCGCGGGCCGAACAGCAGCCCCGGCTCGCCGAGGTCGTGGACCATCTGCTCCTGCTCGGGGCTGAGGTAGCGGCGCAGCCAGAGAAACCGCTGTTCGGAGGTGAAGCGCGCATAAAGCGCCTCGGCGTCCATCTCGGGAAAGATCTCGGCCAGTCCATCGGCGGCGGCGCGGGCGTCCACGATCTCGTGCGGATGGGCATAAAGCGCGTTGGTCGCGAAATTGGTGGCCAGAACGCGGCCATGTCGGTCGGTGATGTCGGCACGTGTCGTGTGGATCGCGGCCTGGGTCGCGATGACGCTGGGCTCTTCCGCCTCGGTCGTGGCCAGCGCGGCCATGCGCAGGCCGACCGACCCGAAGGCCATGAGAAAGACCAACCCCATCAACACCAACCGCCCCTCGGCGCGCTGGCGCAGGCGATCGCGCTGCGCCTCGTGACGCAGGCGCAGGTTCTCGCGTTCGATCGCGTCGGGGTTCTCGCCCTTGGCCCGTGCATCGAGGATACGCGCCAGCGGCCTGAGCGGGGTGCGCTGGGTCATGGCAGCATGTCCTCTTCAGCGGGGGTCGACGCGCTGTCGAGCAGCAGGTCGGGCGGCGGCGGATAGGGGATCTGCGCGGCGCGGCCGAATTGCTCGGGGGCCAGCGGCAACAGGCCGAGCCGCTCGAAATTGATATCGGCAAGCTCGCGCAACCGGTCGGGGCGATTGAGATAGGCCCATTCGGCCCGCAAGATGGCAAGCCGCTCGCGTTCCGCGCCGATCTGCTGTTGCAGCCGCTCGACCCGGCGCTCGGCCTGCTGGGTCAGGATCGTCTGGTGATAGGCCCAATATCCCAGTGCGATCACGGCCAGCATGGTGAAGATGGTGGCGAAGCCGCGCATCACGACACCTCCGGCAAGTGAGGAAGGCCGATCACCGCGCGGTCGACCGGGGCCGCCGGTGCATCGGTGCGCGTGGCCACCCTGAGCCGCGCGGACCGGGCGCGCGGGTTTGCCGTGATCTCGTCCGCGTCCGGCGCGATGGCCTTTTTCGGGGTCAGCGCGAAACCCGGATCACGCAGGGCCGCGGCGGGCGCATGGCGCGAGCCGCCGCCGCCTTCGCTGGCGCGTTCGGCCAGGAAGCGTTTGACCACGCGGTCTTCGAGCGAATGGAAGGTGACGACCGCCAGCTTGCCGCCTGGCCTCAGGGCGCGCTCGGCGGCCTCGAGGCCCTCGACCAGCTGACGCAATTCATCGTTCACGGCGATGCGGATCGCCTGGAAACTGCGCGTCGCGGGATGGCTCTGGCCCGGTTTCTTGCGCGGCAGGCAGCTCTCGATGATCCCGGCAAGCTGCAGGGTCGAGGTGATGCGCCCCTTCGCGCGCTCGGCGACGATGCTTTTCGCGATGCGTCGCGCCGCGCGTTCCTCGCCGTAGTGATAGAGGATATCTGCCAGCACCTCTTCGGGTGCGTCGTTGACGATATCCTCGGCCGAGAGGCCCGCCTGCCCCATCCGCATGTCGAGCGGCCCGTCCTTCATGAAGGAAAAGCCGCGCTCGGCGCGGTCGAGTTGCATGGAGGACACCCCGAGATCCAGCGCCACGCCGTCGACCGGCCCGCCGGCCAGCGTGTCGAGATCGGAAAACGTGCCCGCCACCAGCCGCAACCGGTCACCAAGGGCGTCGGCCCAGGGCGCGGCAAGCTCGAAGGCCAGCGGGTCGCGGTCGATGCCGATCACCACATCCGCCCCCGCCTCAAGCAATCCGCGCGCATAGCCACCCGCCCCGAAGGTTCCGTCGACCCAGACGCCCGTGACCGGCGCCACCGCCGCCAGCAAGGGGCGCAACAGGACGGGGACATGCGGCGCCCCGGCCGTCATTCCGCGTCGTCGGACGGAGGATCGTCCGGAAGGAGAGAAAGCGCATCGAAATGCTCATTGCCCTGCCCCAGTTCATCAAGCAGCGCGGCGAAGGCCGCGGCCTGTTCATCGGCCCGCGCCGGGCTGAGGATGTGGAATTTCTCGCCATGGCCTTCGAAGACCGCCTCTTCGGAGAGGTCGATCTTGTCGCGCAACTCCTGGCTGAGGACGAGGCGACCGGTCTCGTCGAGGGTCACGGTCTCGGACATGGATTTGTAATAGTAGTTCATGATGCGCGCGGCATCGGTGCCGCCCTTCATCATGCCGATCTTCTTCATCAGCCGCGCGTAACTGTCGGCCGACCAGCATTCGAGGTGCTTTTTCTTGGGATCGCCGAAGGTGATGTGCATCTTCAGCGGCTCGCCGGGCGTGTAGGCGCGGTCGCAGTTCTGCAAGACACGACGGAACTTGACCGGGATCGAGACCCGGCCCTTTCCGTCCACCTTGTTCCGGCTGATGCCGGTGAACTCACGCTCCACGGGCCATGCCCTTTTTCTGCCTCAATCGCGCCGTATTTCGGGCGCCGGAAACGGAAACGGCGGTTTGAGCAAGCTGCCACTGCTCAAACCGCCGCCCTCGTCCCATTGCTGGGTGTCCGACTGCGCAGGCCACCTGGGGGGATGTCTGCTCGCTTGCGCGCCGGATCTCTTTTTTCTGGCGTTAGAGATGCCTGTATGAACCTGCCGTTTTTTATTTTTGGTTCAGGCCTTTGCGGCCCGTCGTTGATCTCGTCTGCCGATGAACAATAGATGCCATGGGTTTCTTTCCCACGCAAACCCTTTTTTTGGGAACAGAACCCAAAATGTGGGGAACAAGGGGTCCTCAAAACAGCATTTGGTATCCGCGACACCCCTGTCGGCGCCGGATATTGTGTTCAATCTGGAAATAATCCCCAGATATAGCGGTGGCATGGGATTTGGGACGGAATGGGACATCCACCCGAAAAATTCGGGTTGGGCGGTGTGATTTGTCCTGAAGCACCGGGCATCGGGGCGTAAGGGCCGCGAATCACCTTGTCGTGAGGGCTCGGATCAGACGATGCCGCCCTCGATGAATCGCCGGGCCAGCGCCCGGTAGGCACCGGCCATCGGCCCCTCGCCCGCCGCCACCGGCGTGCCCGCGTCGCCCGCCAGCCGCGTGTCGAGGTCTATGGGCAGCGACCCGAGGAACGGCAGGCCCAGCTTGTCGGCCTCGGCCTTCACGCCGCCCTGGCCGAAGATATGCGCCTCATGCCCGCATTCGGGGCAATGGTAGACGCCCATGTTCTCGATCAGGCCCAGGACAGGCGTCTTGAGCATCTCGAACATGTTGAGCGCCTTGCGCGCATCGAGCAGCGCCACGTCCTGCGGCGTCGAGACGACGATCGCCCCCGTCACCTCGGACCGCTGGCACAGCGTCATCGCCACGTCGCCCGTGCCGGGCGGCAGGTCCACGAGCAGCACGTCCAGCTCGCCCCATTCCACTTGGGTCAGCATCTGTTGCAGAGCGCCCATCAGCATGGGACCGCGCCAGACCACGGCCTTTTCCTCGGGCAGCATGAAGCCGATGGACATCAGCGTGACGCCGTGGCCATGGAGCGGGATGATCGTCTTGCCGTCCGGCGAAGAGGGGCGCTTGTTGACGCCCATCATCCGCGGCTGGCTCGGCCCGTAGATGTCGGCATCGAGCAGGCCCACCCGCTTGCCCTCGCGCGCCAGCGCCACGGCGAGGTTCGAGGACACCGTCGATTTGCCGACGCCGCCCTTGCCCGATCCGATCGCGATGATGCTGCGTACGCCCGCGGGGCGCATCGGTCCGGCCTGCGGCGTCGGATGGCCGCCGATCTTGAGGCTGGGCGGCTCTGCGCCCGGAGCGGGCCGCGGCGGCGCCTTGGCCGCGGGGCCGTGGGCGGTCAGCGCCACGGCGACGCTGTCGACACCGGGCAGTTTGCCGACCAGCTGCTCGCAGGCCAGCCGCACGGGGCCCATCCGCTGCGCGGCTTCGGGGCTTTCGGCCTCGAGCACGAAACTGACCTTGCCGCCGTCCACGCGCAGCGCGCGGATCATGTCGCGGCTGACCACGTCGCCGCCATCGGGCAGGGTCAGGCCGCTCAGCGCCTGCAGGATGCTTTCACGGGTCTGGCTCATGTCGGGCCTCGGGCTGGTTGTCTGTGTCACGCGTCGGGCCAGACATAGGGCGTCAGCGGCGGGCATGCACCCCCAGAATGACCACGCCCTGCACCAAAGCCCCCGCCAGCCCCGCCGTCACAAGCGCGCCCGAGATGCCCAGCCATTCGCCCAGCCCCCCGATGGCGAAGGCACCCAGCGCCACGGTGCCGAAGCCCACGACGATCCACAGGCTCATCACCCGGCCGCGGTAGCCGTCGGGCAGATCGGACTGGATCGCCGCCTGCATCGAGACACCCACCCATGTGGCGCAGAACCCGGTGACCGCCGTCGCCGCCAGCGCCATGGGCCATATGGGCGCAAGGCCCATCGCCAGCACCGCCCCCTGCCCCGCCATCGCGGCCCAGAGGGCTGCCGCAGGGATGCGCGCGCCGACGGCGCCGATGCCCGCAGCCTTGAGAAAGGCCGCGAGAACCGCGCCGAACCCCGCCGCCGCGGTCAGCATCCCGAGGCCCGCCGCCCCGCGGCCAAAGGCGCCATCGGCCAGCACCGGCAGGATTTCCAGCGCGCCCCGCACCACCGTGGCAAAGATCAGCGTCAACAGCAGCGCCATGCGCACCAGTGGCGCGGTGACCGCGTAGCGCATGCCGTCGCGCAGATCTGCCAGCACCGAGACGCGCGGCCGTGCGGGCAGGGTGCGCGGGGTGAGGCGCGGCAGAACCATCAGCATCGGAAGATAGCACAGCACCGACACCCACAGCGCCACCCCCGCCCCGGCGGTCGCGATGATCCAGCCTGCCAGAACGGGCGCCATCATCCCGTTGGTGGCGAAGGCGGCACGGCGGATGTCCACCCGGTCGGCCATGACACCGAAGAACGGCCCCAGCACCAGCGCGGGCGCAAGGCTCAGCCCCGCCACGACTCCGACGAAAGCGGCCGAACCCGTCCTCTCCCATGCAAGCCAGCCCAGCGTGACACGCTGCACCCAGATGGCCTGCACGGCGAAGAAGATCCCGAGAAAGAACAGCCGGAATTGCCCGTCGCCGAACGCCCCGCCCGCCAGCCGCGACATGTCAAGAACCGGCTGACGCAACGTCATGCCCAGCCATGCAATTGCTGCAAAGCAGCATTGAGGCATCGTACATTGTGCATTCGCAGCATTCGCTTATCTTCGGTTTCAACAGAGGGGGAACTCCAGACACCCCCCCTTGCGGGATCCAAATGTTAGCGCAATCCGGCGCAGCACCGCATGAGCCAAGAGAAAGACACGACCGATGGCATATGTTTCGAGCAACCGAACCACCACGCTGGGCTTCGTCGACCGGCTGGCCGAGATTCGCAAGGACCTGGCCGAGGCTTGGCGCGCCCACCGCGTCTATCGCCAGACGCTGCGGGAATTGCAAGCGCTCTCCCTGCGCGAGTTGAACGACCTGGGCCTCAACCCCTCGACGCTGCGCACCGTCGCGCTCGAGGCGGCCTACGGCAAGCAGGGCTGAACCACAGCCCATACGGAATAGCGCGACGATCCTCCTCCTCCCTTGGGATCGCCCCGCTCGCGGGTCCATCTCCCTCCTCCCTTGGATGGGTCCGCCACCACCACGGTCCGGCAACGGGCCAAACAGATCGGCTCCCCTCCTCCTCCCTTGGGGACCGTGACGACCGGCGGCGGGATCTCCTCCTCCCTTGATCCCGTCGCCGCCCCATTCCGCGAAGCGCGCGCTTCGCATCGTGATCGGCGCCTCCTCCTCCCTTAAGGCGCTGAGCTCTGGCGGCGGTCCCCTCCTCCTCCCTTGGGGGCCGCCGCCTTTTTTCTTTACCCCGTCATGCCCGCTCGTCCTTGGGCGAGCCCATCACGACATAGGTGGTGATCGTCGCGACCTGCGGCAGCGCCCCCAGGATGTCGGTGTGAAACCGTTTGTAGGCGCGGAGATCGGCGGCCTCGACGCGCAGCAGGTATTCCACCGCACCGGTGATGTTGTGGCATTCGCGCACCTCGGGCGTGGCCCGCATCGCGCGCTCGAAGGCCTCCTGCGCGCGTTTCGTGTGCTCGCTCAACCCCACGGTGATGTAGGCGACGAACCCAAGCCCCCGTGCCTCGGGCGGCAGCACCGCGCGATACCCCGCGATGACGCCGGCCGCCTCCAGCGCCTGAACCCTGCGCGAGGTCGCGGACGGGCTGAGCGACACGCGCTCGGCGAGGTCGAGGTTGCTGATCCGCCCCTCGACAGAGAGGACGCGCAATATATCACGATCTTTTTGATCAATATCCGTCATCTGTTGTGCAGATTGACCGGATCGCGCATGGATTGCAATTACATTGCGCGCGCGGCGCTGCATCCTGCCCATCATGACACCCGACCTGATCCTTGCCCTCGTCCTGTTCGCCTTCGCCTCGTCCATCACGCCGGGGCCGAACAACATCATGCTGCTGGCCTCAGGCGCGAATTTCGGCCTGCGCCGCACGGTGCCGCATATGCTGGGCATCGCGATCGGACATGCGGTGATGGTCAGCCTCGTGGGTCTTGGCCTGCTCGGCCTCTTCGACGCGCTGCCATGGCTCAGGACGGCGCTGATGGTGGCCTGCGCGGCCTACCTGCTCTTTCTCGCATGGAAAATCGCCAATGCCGCCCCGCCTGCCGACGCCTCCTCGGATGCGCGGCCTTTCAGCTTCCTGCAGGCGGCCGCCTTCCAGTGGGTGAACCCCAAGGCGTGGTACATGGCGATCTACGCCCAGACCAATTTCACGCCCGAGGGCGGGCATTGGGCGGGCGCGCTGGCGGTGGCCGCGATCTTCGCGATGACGAACCTGCCCTCGGTCACGGTCTGGGCCGCGGCGGGCACACAGCTGCGCCGCTGGCTCGAGGCGCCGGGGCGGTTGCGCGCCTTCAACATCACCATGGCGCTGCTGCTGGTGGCCTCTCTCTGGCCGATGCTGGGGGCGATACGCGGCTGACGCGCGTTCAGAACGGCACATCCCCCGCCGCCCCGGCGGCGACGAGATACATTGCCATGACATGTTTGGTGCCGGCCTTGTCGAAATCAATCCCGAGCTTGTTGCCCTCGACCGAAATCACCGCGCCATAGCCGAATTTCTGGTTGAAAACCCGGTCGCCGATGGAAAAGGCGCTTTCCGCCTCGGCGTCGATGGTCATGTGCCGCGCCTCGGAGGGCTGGCGCAGGCCGGGTTTGGCCTGGTTCGTCTGCAGCCGCCGCCATCCGGGAGAGTTGTAGACATCCGCCCGGCTGGCGGCCTCGTGCAGGTCGCTGCCGCGCATCATGCCCGCCACGGGGCTGGCACTCGCCGACATGCCGCCCTGGTGGCCGTAAAGGCCGGGCGGCGTCAGAACCTCGACATGATCCTCGGGCAGTTCGTCGATGAAGCGCGAGGGCATCTGGCTTTGCCATTGCCCGTAGACGCGGCGGTTTCCGGCAAAGGAGATCGTGCAGACCTTTTCCGCCCGCGTGATGCCGACATAGGCCAGGCGCCGCTCCTCCTCGAGGCCCTTCATCCCCTCCTCGTCCATCGCGCGCTGGGACGGGAACAACCCGTCCTCCCAGCCCGGCAGGAAGACGGCGGGAAACTCCAGCCCCTTGGCGGCATGGAGCGTCATCAGCGTGACCTTGGGCTCTTCGCTGTCTTGCTCGTTGTCCATGATGAGCGAGACATGTTCGAGGAACCCTTGCAGGTTCTCGAAGCTTTCCAGCGCCTTGACCAGTTCCTTGAGGTTCTCCAGCCGGCCCGGCGCCTCGGGCGTCTTTTCGTTCTGCCAATGGGCCGTGTAGCCGGATTCGTCGAGGATCACCTCGGCCAGTTCGACATGGGAAAGCGTGTCGCCCGCGCCCATGTCCTCGATCAGGTCATCGGCTTGCACCACGACCGCGCCGCCCATCATCGAGCGCCAGCGGGCAATTCCCTCGAGCAGCGTCCGCAACTCCTTGCCGCCCTTGCCGCCGATCGCACCACTTTCGACGCAAAGCCGCGCGCCCTCCACAAGGCCGACGCCATTGGCGCGCGCCATCTTCTGGATCGTCGCCTGCGCCTTGTCGCCGAGGCCGCGCTTGGGCGTGTTCACGATCCGCTCGAAGGCGAGGTCGTCATCGGGGCTGACCACGACGCGGAAATAGGCCATGGCGTCCCTGATCTCCATCCGCTCGTAGAAGCGGGGTCCGCCGATCACGCGGTAGGGCAGTCCGATGGTGAGGAAGCGATCCTCGAAGGCGCGCATCTGGTGCGAGGCGCGGACGAGGATCGCCATGTGATCGGGGCTGATCGGCGCCATCCCGCGGGTGCCGCGTTGCATCGCCTCGATCTCTTCGCCGATCCAGCGCGCCTCTTCCTCGCCGTCCCAATGGCCGATCAGGCGAACCTTCTCGCCATCCTCGCCCTCGGTCCACAGCGTCTTGCCCAGCCGCCCCTTGTTGCCCGCGATGACGCACGAGGCGGCGGCGAGGATATGGCCCGTCGAACGGTAGTTCTGTTCCAGCCGCACCACGTGCGCGCCCGGAAAATCCTTTTCGAAGCGCAGGATGTTGCCCACCTCGGCGCCGCGCCAGCCGTAGATCGACTGGTCATCATCGCCCACGACGCAGATGTTGTTGTGCCCGCCCGCCAAGAGCCGCAGCCAGAGATACTGGGCGACGTTGGTGTCCTGATATTCGTCGACCAGGATGTAGCGGAACCAGCGGCGATACTGCTCGAGCAGGTCATCATGGGTCTGGAAGATCGTGACCATGTGCAACAGGAGATCGCCGAAATCGACGGCGTTCAGGTCCTTCAGGCGCTGCTGGTACTGGGCGTATATATCGAGAACGCTTCGCTGGTGTGTTGAGCCATCTTCAAAAGCGCCTACCAGGCGATCAGCTCTCGGGCTTGTTCTTGGATCCACCTTGTCAGGTGTAAGTGCACGATTCTTGTAATCGTCGATATGGCTTGCGAACCAGCGCTCAGTCCAACGTTTGCGATCGACTGACTCGACATCTAAGATTTGCCGGATCAGCCGCACTTGGTCGTCGGTGTCGAGGATGGTGAAATTCGACTTCAGCCCCACCAGTTCGGCATGGCGGCGCAGGAGCTTCACGCAGATCGCGTGGAAGGTGCCGAGCCAGGGCATCCCCTCGACCGGCTGGCCCAGCAGCGTGGCGACCCGCGTCTTCATCTCGCGCGCGGCCTTGTTGGTGAAGGTCACGGCGAGGATCTCGTTGGGCCGCGCCGTGCCGGTCAGCAGGAGATGCGCGATACGCGCGGTCAGCGCCTTGGTCTTGCCGGTGCCCGCGCCTGCAAGCATCAGGACCGGCCCCTCCAGCGTCTCGACCGCCGCGCGCTGCGCGGGGTTCAGCCCGTCAAGATAGGGACGCGGCGCGGCGGCCATGGCGCGCTGCGACAGGGACACCGAGGACGCGGCCTCGAACGCGTCTGAATCATCGAAACTGCTCATGGCCAAAGGATAGTGCGATTTGCGCGCCTGTTAAAGCTTTGTTCGCAGAATGTTCCTTTCGCGCCTCTTGCGGATGTCGGAGTCCGTATTTGGGGGAAGATGAAGGAGGGGGGTGCGTTAACCTTGATGAGGGGTAAACGGGAGGTCTGGACAAGGGCGCGGTTGCGGGCTTCCTTGCGCGCCATGGACCTGCATTCCCGATACCCCGCGCTTTCCGATCTGAAGACCCGCGCCAAGGCCCGCATCCCGCATTTCGTCTGGGAATACCTCGACAGCGCGACGGGGGCCGAGACGATCACGGCGCGCAATCGGGCGGCGCTCGACGCAGTGCTGTTCCGGCCCGCGGCGCTGCGGGGCGAGATCAAGCCGGATCTGTCCTGCAGCCTGATGGGGCGGGAGTACCCCGCGCCCTTCGGCATCGCGCCGCTCGGGATGTCGGGGCTGATCTGGCCCGAGGCGGAGCGGTTGCTTGCCCGGCACGCGGCCAAGGCGGGCATTCCCTACACGCTCTCGACCGTGGCGACACGCACGCCCGAGGACCTGGCGGGGCGGATCGGGGACCAGGGCTGGTTCCAGATGTATCCGCCGCGCGATGCGGGGATGCGCGACGACATGTTGCGCCGGGCGAAGAGCGCGGGGTTTCACACGCTGGTGCTGACGGTGGATGTGCCCGCCGCCTCGCGGCGCGAGCGGCAGACGCGCGGCGGGCTGGTGCAGCCGCCGCGGCTGACCCCGCGCCTTCTGGCGCAGGTGGCGCTGTGCCCGGCCTGGGCCATCGGCATCCAGTCGACGGGCATGCCGCGGATGCGGCTGATGGACAGTTACGCCGACCAGACCAAGACCGGCCCCCTGCCTTCGACCGCGCATGTGGGCTACCTGCTGCGCGCGGCGCCCGACTGGGACTACGTCCGTGCGCTGCGCGAGCGGTGGCAGGGCAAGCTGGTGATCAAGGGCGTGATGGAGGCGGAGGTCGCAGCCCAGGCCGAGGCCGAGGGGGTCGATGCCGTCTGGGTCTCGAACCACGCCGGGCGGCAGTTCGACGGGGCGCCCGCAAGCCTCGACGCCCTGCGCGAGGTGCGGGGGGCGACGGGCCTGCCGCTGATCTTCGACAGCGGGGTGACAGGGGGGCTCGACGTGATGCGGGCCTTGGCGTTGGGGGCGAGCTTCGTGATGATGGGGCGGCCCTGGCATTACGCGCTGGGGGCGCTGGGGCCACGGGGGCCCGCGCATTGGCATGACGTGCTGGTCAAGGACATGGAGAGCAACATGGCCCAGATCGGCGCCGCGCGCCTGTCGGAGCTGGCGGGGCGCCTGGCCACGCCCGGCTGAGCGGTCTACCATTGCATACGAAACGGCTTGATTTTCAAGGCCTCCCGCGACGTCTGGGCAGTTGCGGGCCGGTGTCACGCATCCTACACATGCCGCACCTGCGAGACGGAGCCCCGCCATGACCGAGTTCAAGAAAATCCTCATCGCCAACCGCGGCGAGATCGCCATCCGCGTGATGCGCGCCGCCAACGAGCTGGGCAAGCGGACGGTCGCCGTCTACGCCGAAGAGGACAAGCTGAGCCTGCACCGCTTCAAGGCGGACGAGGCTTACAAGATCGGCGAGGGGCTGGGGCCGGTGGCGGCCTACCTGTCGATCGACGAGATCATCCGGGTCGCCAAGGCGAGCGGGGCGGATGCGATCCATCCGGGCTATGGCCTGTTGTCGGAAAACCCCGACTTCGTCGACGCCTGCGCCAAGAACGGCATCACCTTCATCGGCCCCAAGGCCGAGACGATGCGCGCGCTTGGCGACAAGGCCAGCGCGCGGCGCGTGGCGATCGAGGCGGGCGTGCCCGTCATCCCCGCGACCGAGGTGCTGGGCGAGGACATGGACGCGATCCGCGCCGAGGCCGAGGCGGTGGGCTATCCGCTGATGCTCAAGGCCAGCTGGGGCGGCGGCGGTCGGGGGATGCGCCCGATCATGTCCGAAAAGGAACTGGAGGAGAAGGTGCGCGAGGGCCGCCGCGAGGCCGAGGCGGCCTTTGGCAACGGCGAGGGGTATCTGGAAAAGATGATCCTGCGCGCGCGCCATGTCGAGGTGCAGATCCTCGGCGACAGCCATGGCAACATCTACCACCTCTACGAGCGCGACTGCTCGGTGCAGCGCCGCAACCAGAAGGTCGTGGAACGCGCACCCGCGCCCTATCTCAGCCAGACCCAGCGCGAGGAGATCTGCCTGCTCGGCAAGAAGATCTGCGAGCACGTGAATTACGAATGCGCGGGCACGGTCGAGTTCCTGATGGATATGGACTCGGGCGAGTTCTACTTCATCGAGGTGAACCCCCGCGTGCAGGTCGAACACACCGTGACCGAGGAGGTCACCGGCATCGACATCGTGCGCGCCCAGATCCTGATCGCCGAGGGCAAATCGCTGGTGGAGGCCACGGGGGTGGCCAGCCAGTATGACGTGAAGCTCGACGGTCACGCGATCCAGTGCCGGGTCACGACCGAGGACCCCACCAACAATTTCATCCCCGATTACGGGCGCATCACCGCCTATCGCGGGGCCACCGGCATGGGTATCCGCCTTGACGGCGGCACCGCCTATTCCGGCGCGGTCATCACGCGTTACTACGACAGCCTTCTGGAAAAGGTCACCGCATGGGCGCCGACGCCCGAGGCGGCGATCGCCCGGATGGACCGCGCGCTGCGCGAGTTCCGCATCCGGGGGGTTTCGACCAACATCGCCTTTGTCGAGAACCTGCTGAAGCACCCGACCTTCCTCAACTACCAGTACACGACCAAGTTCATCGACGAGACGCCCGAGCTCTTCGATTTCAAGCCGCGGCGCGACCGGGCGACGCGCATCCTGACCTATATCGCCGACATCACCGTGAACGGGCATCCCGAGACCGAGGGCCGCCCGCGCCCGCGCCCCGAGATCAAGGACCCCAAGCCGCCCGCACTGCGCGTGGACACGCCCGCCAAGGGCACGCGCCAGATGCTCGAGGAACAGGGGCCCGAGGCCGTGGCGAAGTGGATGAAGGCGCAGAAGCAGCTTCTGATCACCGACACCACGATGCGCGACGGGCACCAGTCGCTTCTGGCGACCCGGATGCGCTCGATCGACATGATCAAGGCAGCACCCGCCTATGCCGCCAACCTGCCGGGGCTCTTCAGCGTGGAATGCTGGGGGGGCGCCACCTTCGACGTGGCCTACCGCTTCTTGCAGGAATGCCCGTGGCAGCGCTTGCGCGACATCCGCGCGGCGATGCCCAACATCATGACGCAGATGCTTCTGCGCGGGGCCAATGGCGTGGGCTACACGACCTATCCCGACAATGTCGTGCAGGGCTTCGTGAAACAGGCGGCGGAGTCGGGCGTCGACATCTTCCGCGTCTTCGACAGCCTCAACTGGGTCGAGAACATGCGCGTCTCGATGGACGCAGTGCTGGAAACCGGCAAGATCTGCGAAGGCACGATCTGCTACACCGGCAACATCCTCGACCCGGATCGGGCCAAGTATGACCTGAAGTATTACGTGAAGATGGCGAAAGAGCTTGAGGCCGCGGGCGCGCATGTGCTTGGCCTCAAGGACATGGCGGGGCTCTTGAAACCGGCCTCGGCCGCGGTGCTAATCCCGGCGCTCAAGGATGCGGTCGATCTGCCCATTCACTTCCACACCCACGACACCGCCGGCATCGCCTGCGGCACGATCCTCGCGGCCTCGGCCGCGGGGGTGGACGCGGTCGACTGCGCGATGGATGCGCTTTCGGGGAACACCTCTCAGGCGACGCTCGGCACCATTGTCGAGGCGCTGCAATTCACCGACCGCGACACCGGGCTGGATATCCGGGCCATCCGCGAGATCAGCGATTACTGGGAGGCCGTGCGCGCCCATTACGCGGCGTTTGAGTCCGGCATGCAGGCCCCCGCCTCCGAGGTCTACCTCCACGAGATGCCCGGCGGGCAGTTCACCAACCTCAAGGCGCAGGCGCGCTCGATGGGGCTGGAGGATCGCTGGCACGAGGTGGCGCAGATGTATGCCGACGTGAACCAGATGTTCGGCGACATCGTGAAGGTCACGCCCTCGTCCAAGGTCGTGGGTGACATGGCGCTGATGATGGTCAGCCAGGGGCTGACGCGGGCCGACGTCGAGGACCCGAAAAAGGACGTGGCCTTCCCGGATTCGGTCATCGACATGATGCGCGGCAACCTCGGCCAGCCGCCCGGTGGCTTTCCGCCCGGCATCCTGAAGAAGGTGCTGAAGGACGAGCAGCCGATCCTTGAACGGCCCGCCAAGGGCGTGCCCCCCGTGGACCTGGGCCAGACGCAAGCGGACCTGGCCGAAAAGCTCGAGGTCGAGATCGATGGCGAGGACCTGATGGGATACCTGATGTATCCCAAGGTCTTCACCGACTACGCGACGCGCCACAAGGAATACGGACCCGTCCGCACCTTGCCCACCCGTACCTTCTTTTACGGGATGGAGCCGGGCGAGGAGATCGAGGCCGAGATCGACCCCGGCGTCACGCTGGTCATCCAGTTGCAGGCCGTGGGCGAGACCACCGATGACGGCGAGGTCAAGGTCTTCTTCGAGCTGAACGGCCAGCCCCGCACGATCCGGGTGCCCAACCGCAAGATCGCGGCGACCAGCGTGAAACGCGCCAAGGCCGAGGCGGGCAACCCCAACCACATCGGCGCGCCGATGCCTGGCGTCGTGGCCTCGGTCGCGGTGAGCACGGGGCAGAAGGTCAAGACGGGCGACCTGCTTCTGACAATCGAGGCGATGAAGATGGAGACGGGCCTGCACGCCGAGCGTGACGCGGTGGTCAAGGCCGTCCATGTGACGCCCGGTGGCCAGATCGACGCCAAGGACCTGCTGATCGAGCTGGAGTGAAGACGAATGCCCGCCGCCTTCCTGTCGACAAAGGGCCGCTGTTTCCGCTGAAAGAAGGTTCAATTTGCCATAACTTGGCCGCATCGCTCGGCTAACCGTCGATCCATGACTGGATTGCGGAGCCGTCCAATGTGGCAAACAGGCAGGTTTCTTGCGGATGAAAACGGCGCCGTGGCGACCGATTGGGTGGTCCTGACCGCTGGTCTCGTGGGCTTGGGCGTCGCGACGATCATAGTTGTCTCTGCCGGGGTGGAGAACCAGTCGAACGATATCGCGAACTGGCTGGCCAATGCCTCGTTCTTCCGCAACGCGATGACGGTCGTCGGCTCCTTCGACTTCAGCGGCGGGGATATGGCAGGCTGGGTCGGCGGCCAGGTCATGGACATGGGGGGCCAGCTTGGCGAGCTGCTGGTGCTCGGTCCCGGGCAGGCGACGACCTTCCTGATGGAGGTTCCGTCGGGAACCCAACTGGCCACGATGACCTTCGACCTGGTCGGAGGCGATAGCCTCGATAACAGCGCGCAATGGGGCTACGATACCGGCACGATGATGATCAACGGCGTGCCGATCGCCATCGCAACCAACATGGGCAACCAGGGCATCACGCTGGAAATCCCGCAAATCGACGGCACCACCGTCGAGGCGGTGGTGACCGTCAATGCCGCGCATCTCGGCGGTCAGGACAACTGGAGCGATTCCGTCGCCAACGTGAGCGTGCAGGTGAGCCAGCCCACCGATGATCTGCAGTTCGAATTCGTCTCGAACGCCAACCAGGGCATCCAAGACGAGTTCTGGGGCATCGACAATTTCGAGGCGGGCGTTTCGGGGGCCCCCGGCTTCTGACCCCGGGGCCGCCCGCCGCACTCACTGCAGGTTGAACTGCGCCACCGCGTCCTGAAGGTAGTAGACCGTGTAGGTGCCCGGCCCCGGATTGCCGAGGTAGAACAGCGTCATGTCATGCGGGCGCGGGCTGTCGTCCCAGCTTGACGACACGCTCCAGGTGCGGCGCAGCCCGTCGCCGGCACGGGTGCCCAGAAACGGCATCGGCAGCCCGTCCGGTCCGACGAGCGACAGGTAACCGGCATACATCAGGTGCCGGTTCTCACCGGCCTGCGCCTCGGTCGAGGTCGACATCAACGGCGTCACCGACACCTCCATGCGCAGCGCCTGCCCGGCCAGCGGGGTGACCCGCCCCGCAAGCTGCTGGTTGTTGCGCCGTTCGCTCAGCGTCAGGTCGGCCTCGGCCCCGAAGCCCGTCACCGCGACCTGCACCGTCTGGCTAGGGCTGACAGGCTGGCTTTGGGCGACGTTGAGATCGACGGGCACGGCGATCTGCTCCCCCTCCTCGCCGACCTGCAGGGTCGCGGTCGTCACGCCGTCGGGCACGATCCAGACCGAGTCGACGAAGGCCTGCGCCGTCTCGTTCGGCCAGTCGCGCGGGCGGCGGGCGAAGATGCCCGATGCGCCTTCGTCGAAGATGCCGACATGGTCGTAATGGCCGATCGCGCGCAGCCCCTCCTCCGCGCCGGGAAGCATCAGGAGGATGTCGGAAGAATTGACCGACACGCGGTCGACCGTATCGGAAAAGGCCACATCGAAGACCATCCGGATGTGCAGGTAATCCGCCTCCGGCCCACTTTCGAGGATGTGCGGGGCGCAGCAGGCAAGGCCGGTGTCGCCCGTGGCGTTCACGATCTGGTCGTAGCGCTGGATCGACACGGTGACCGGCATCAGCGGCGATTGCGCCAGCGCGGGGGCCGCGGCGAAGAGGCCGCAGAACAGGGCGGCATGGGTCAATTTCATCGGGTAATCCTCCTGGGTTGAATGCGGTGCGGGTATAATGCTCCAAGGGAATGATACCGCTGCATGGAGCGTCAAGAAAAAGGTGGAAAAACCCCCTTGCATGGCCCGGGGCTTCTTTATAGATACCCGCTTCACAGAGCGGGTGTAGCTCAGGGGTAGAGCATTACCTTGCCAAGGTAAGGGTCGTGAGTTCGAATCTCATCACCCGCTCCAGTCGCAAGAACCCGGGTCTTCGGACCCGGGTTTTTTCGTGTTCGGTTCGACGCTGCCTGAATCCTGGGCAGAGGCGTGGCACAGTTGCATCGCCCTGCGCCTTTCTGGGCCCCGGGCGGACGCAAACACCGCGTTCGGGCGTGAATGCCGCTATCAAAATGTGCAGGCAGGCGGCGCGGTCACGGGGCCGCGCCCCGGATGTCAGGTACGAGTGTGAGGACGACCCGATGCAGCGCCTTCTGGCCATTGCCGCCACAGGTTTCACGCTCTGCGGGGCGGGACTTGCGGCTGCGCAGGTCGAACCGCCGCGGACGCTGGCCACGCAGCCCTCGCTCAACTATTTCGGCTTGCCCGGCCTGATCGACACCCCAACCGCGACCGCCATGACGGATGGCGAACTCGGCGTCACGGTCGGATATTTCGCCGACCAGACCCGCGTGACACTGGCCTTTCAGGTGCTGCCGCGGGTGACCGCGACCTTGCGCTATTCGATCGTGGGCGGCGGCTTCACCCCCGATGACAGCCCACCCGCGCAGGACTTCTACTACGACCGCAGTTTCGACATCCACTGGCTCGCCATCGAGGAGGGCGGCTGGTGGCCGGGCGTGGCCGTGGGCATCCGCGATATCGTGGGCACGGGCGTTTACGGCAGCGAATACATCGTCGCGACACGCCATTTCGGCGCCGAGGATCAACTGGCCGTCACCGCCGGCGTCGGCTGGGGCCGTCTGGGCCAGCGCAACCCCTTGGGCGCCCCCTTCGGCACGCGCCCGCCAATCGACTTCGGCACCGGCGGCAGCGTCGATTTCAACCAGTTCTTCCGCGGCGACGCCGCGTTTTTCGGCGGGATCGAGTGGCAGGCTACCGACCGGCTGCGGCTGCAGGTCGAGTATTCCTCGGACCTCTACCGCGCCGAGGTGGCCGATGGGCTGTTCAGCGTCGACAGCCCCGTCAACATCGGGGCGACCTACCGGATCGGACGCAACGCATCGCTGGGGCTGCATTACCTCTACGGCAACACGATCGGTCTGAACTACAGCCTCTTGATCGACCCGAACCGGCCCGCCGCCAACACGCTCGTCACCCCGGCCCCGAACCCGGTCGCCCCGCGCCCGCCGCAGCGCGCGCCCTATTCCACCGGCTGGACCGCCCAGCCCGATGGCCCCGCCATCCTGCGCGACAATGTCGCCCGGCTGATGGAAGAGGACGGGCTGGAGCTTGTGGGGCTGTCGCTTGACGCGCAGCGCGCCGTGCTCCGGGTGCGCAACACCCGCTTCCAGTTCGAGAGCATGGCGCTGGGGCGCGCGATGCGCATCCTGTCGATCACCATGCCGCATTCGGTCGAGGTCTTCGAGGTCGTCTTCGTCGTCGAGGGCATGGACGTCAGCCGCGTCCGGATGAACCGCAGCGACATCGAGGCGCTGGAACATGCGCCCGACGGCGCCGACCAATTCCTTGCGCGCGCTTCGATCGAGGACGCGACCCGCGCCCGCGACCCCGAACTGATCGAGATCATGGAGCCGCAAAGCCGCTTCACCTGGGGCATCGCGCCCTATGTGGACACCGTGCTCTTCGACCCCTCCGCACCCGTGCGCGGCGATATCGGCCTGCGCGCCAATGCGCGCTACACCTTCGGCCGCGGCTTCGTCGCCGAGGGCGAGGTCCGGGCGCGCCTGCTGGGCAATCTCGACGAAAGCCGGCAGGTGGACGGTCCGGTCAACAGCCCGACCGCCCCCTACCCGGTCCGCACCGACGCCTATCTCTACAACCGCGAAAGCGACGCACGCATCGAACGGCTGACCTTCAGCCATTACGGCCGTCCGGGCCGCGACCTCTACAGCCGCGTGACGCTGGGCTACCTGGAACGGATGTATGCCGGTCTCTCGGCGGAACTGCTGTGGCGCCCGGTCGACAGCCGCCTCGGGGTCGGCCTCGAGGTCAACCATGTCTGGCAACGCGCCTTCGACGGCGGTTTCGGCCTGCAGGATTACAACGTCACCATGGGCCATATCTCGGCCTATTACGACCTGGGCGAGGATTTCGAGGCGCAACTCGACGTGGGCCGCTACCTTGCGGGCGATTACGGCGCGACGCTGCGGCTGGAGCGGGTGTTCGACAACGGCTGGCGCGTCGGCGCATTCGCGACCTTCACCGATGTCTCCTTCGAGGATTTCGGCGAGGGCAGCTTCGACAAGGGCATCACCATCGACATTCCGCTGGGCAGTATCGCCGGCAATGCCACGCGCCAGACTGTCGGCGCGACCTTGCGCCCCCTGCTGCGGGACGGGGGGGCGACACTGAACGTCGACGGCCGTCTGAACGCGCTGGTGTCGGATTACCACGGCGACCGACTGGAAGACACGCGAGGCATGGTATGGCGTTGACCCCGATCCTGCGTCTCGTGATGGCCGCCGCGCTGGCCCTGCCGCTTGCGGCCTGCGGCACCGGGCGCGACGACCCGCTGGTGCGCGCCGTGCAGGGGCTGGGCGGCACCGTGTTCGGCGGCGAGGAAGAGGCGACACCGGTCTTCACCGCCGCAACCGTCCCACCCGAGCTTGTCGCGCAACTGCCGGGTCCGCTGATGCTGGTCGAGGTTCTGTCCTCGGAACGCTCGAGCGGCATGACGCGCGTCGGGCGCAACGGCCCGAACGAGACATGGCGCGGCCCCAACGGGATCGGGCTGACCGTGGATGGCGCCGGTGTGCTGCGCTCGACCCGCGGTTTCGGCTTCGACCTGATGGCCAGCGATGTCCGTCCGACAGCGGCCGCACTCCGGGCGCGGCGGGCCGGACAAGTCGAGCGTGCGATGATCCATCTCGACGGCGAAGCAGGACAGATCCGGCGCGTCTACAGCTGCGAAATGCAGTTGGACGGGCGCGAGACGGTAACGATCGCCGGGCGCGAGACGGCCCTGACCCGGATGACGGAACGCTGCATCGGGCGTGATGGTTACCGCTTCGAGAACGTGTTCTGGCTGGACCACGGCGGCCAGGCGATCCAGTCGATACAATGGGTCAGCGCCGAAATCGGCGGGTTCCGCATCACGCGCCTGCGCGACTGACCGGTCGATCCCGTGCGGCTGTTGCCGGGTTTTTCGGCATTCAGCGACAAGGTGTGTCGGTTTTGCCGCCATGACCCCTTCAAGACGATGGCGTCGCCCCTTGCCTTGACTCGGACTGTTGAGCGAGTCGGCCTCTTGGGGTATGCAGGTTTCAAATGTAACGGAGGTTTACCCATGAAGACTTTGTTTGGTACCGCAATCATCGCTGCACTGCTGGCAGGAACGGCCGTGCAGGCACAGGAAATCACCCCGCTGGAAACCACGGCGTCGAGCCAGTCGCAACTGATCGCCCTCGGTGCGGTTCCGACGGGCGCGATCGTCCTCGGCACGGTCGCGATCTTTGGCGTCGTCTACGCCATCGTCGAAGCCGCAGACGGCACCTGATCAGCCCTGACGATCGACCGGATCGGGCCCGTGGCGCTGGCGCCGCGGGCCTTTTTCCTGCGCGGATGCAGCCTTGACCAAAGTCGCCATTCTAGGGACGGTCGGTCTCCCCGCGCGCTACGGGGGGTTCGAGACGCTCGCCGCCCGCCTTGTCGAGGCCGCGGCCGAGCGTGGGGTCGCCGAGCGGATCACCGTCTGGTGCAGCGCGCCCCAAGCGGGCCCCGACAGGCCGCGAACCTGGAATGGGGCACCGCTGCGCTACGTGCCGCTGCGCGCCAACGGCGTTCAATCCGTCTTCTATGACGCGCTGTCGCTCTGGCAGGCGGCCCGCAGCGGCCATGACACGGCGCTGCTGCTCGGCGTCTCGGGCGCCGGCGCCTTGCCCCTGATCCGGGCGACGTCGTCGATGCGCATCGTCGCCCATCTCGACGGGATCGAGTGGCAGCGCGCCAAGTGGAACCGTACCGCCCGCGCCGTGCTGCGGCGGTCGGAGGCCATGGCCGCGCGCTGGTCGCATCACCTGATCGCCGACAACCCCGGCATCGCCGCCCATATCCGCGACCGCTATGACCGCGCATCCGTGGACATCGCCTACGGGCATGAAACGCCGCCCCCCGGCGAAAGGCCGGCCGATCTGCCCGACCGCTACGCGCTGGCCATCGCGCGGGCCGAGCCGGAGAACAACCTCGCCCTGCTCCTCGACGGGTTCGGCACGGCACAACAGGCGCTGCCGCTTGTCGTCGTCGCCAATTGGCAGGCCACTCCACATGGCCGCGCCCTGCTGGCGCATCATGGCGGGCGGCCCGGCCTGCACCTGCGCGAGGCCGAATACGATCCTGCCCGCCTCGCGGCGATCCGCGCCGGCGCGGCGCTTTACCTGCACGGCCATTCGGCCGGCGGCACCAATCCCTCGCTGGTCGAGATGATGGGCCTCGGCGTGCCCATCGCCGCGTATGACTGCACCTTCAACCGCGCCACGACCGAGGGGCGCGCCGCCTATTTCGACAGCGCCGAAGCGCTGCGCGCCCTGCTGCCCCGGCTGATCACCCCCGAAGCGGCCGCCACGAACGCCGCCGCCATGAAGGAGATCGCGCGACGCCGCTACCGCTGGCGCGATGTCACAGACGCCTATTTTGAGCTTCTGGGCCTGTGACACGCCCTTCCCCCGCCCCATTCCCCTGTCTATAGAGCGCGACAAGACCAGACGCCGGAGGCCGCCCATGCGCACCGCCCAGATCACCCGCACCACCGCCGAGACCGACATTTCCGTGTCGGTCGATCTCGACGGCACGGGGAGCTATGACTGCAAGACCGGCGTGGGATTTTTCGACCACATGCTCGACCAATTGGCGCGGCATGCGCTGATCGACCTCACGGTGCGCTGCGACGGTGACCTGCATATCGACGACCACCACACGGTCGAGGATGTGGGCATCGCCATCGGCCAGGCCCTGACGCAGGCGCTTGGCGACAAGCGGGGCATCCGGCGCTACGGCAGTTTCCACCTGGCCATGGACGACGCGCTGGTGCGCGCGGCGCTCGACCTGTCGGGGCGGCCCTACCTGGTGTGGGACATGGAGTTCCCGACCCAAAAGATCGGCAGCTTCGACACCGAGCTGGTGCGCGAGTTCTTCCAGGCGCTCAGCACGCATGGCGGCATCACGCTGCACGTGACGAAGCTTGCGGGCATCAACAGCCACCACATCGCCGAAGCCGGGTTCAAGGCCGTCGCGCGCGCCTTGCGCGAAGCGGTCGAGACCGATCCGCGCAAATCCGATGCGATCCCCTCGACCAAGGGCAGCCTCTGAGCCGCGCAAGGGGACAGATGACATGACCACCGTCCTGATCGACTACGACTCGGGCAACCTGCACTCGGCCGAGAAAGCGTTTCAGCGCATGGCCGCCGAAACCGGCGCGGACAAGGTGATCGTCACGGCAGACCCCGATGCGGTCGCCCGCGCAGACCGGATCGTCTTGCCGGGCGACGGCGCCTTCCCGGCCTGCCGCCGGGGCCTGCAGGCCATCGACGGGCTGGAAGAGGCCATCATCGAGGCGGTCGAGGTGCGCGCCATCCCGTTTCTCGGCATCTGTGTCGGCATGCAGATGCTGACCACATGGGGCCGCGAATACGAGGATGTCCGCGGCTTCGGCTGGATCCCGGGCGAGGTGACGCGGATCACCCCTGCCGACCCTGCCCTCAAGGTGCCGCACATGGGCTGGAACGACCTCGTGATCGACGCCCCCCACCCGGTGCTGGAGGGGATCGAGACCGGCGATCACGCCTATTTCGTGCATTCCTACGCGATGCAGGTGACCGAACCTGCGCATCTTCTGGCACATGCCGATTACGGCGGGCCGGTCACGGCCATCGTGGGCGCGCGCAACCTCGTCGGCACCCAGTTCCACCCCGAGAAAAGCCAGCGCGCAGGCCTGCGCCTGATCGCCAATTTCCTCGGCTGGCGGCCCTGACGGAGAGGCCCCCGGCACGCCGCCGGGGGGTCCGTCAGATCGTGATCAGTTCGCCCGACGCCAGACGCCGCCCTCGCGGCACACGGCCCCGCCCATGACGCAGCCCGACACGCTGAGCGCGCCGCCCGACAGTTGCAGGCGCGAGCGATACTCGCGGTCGCGGTCGGGCGAGTAGAGCATGCCGCGATACTGGCCCGCCTCGCCGGTCGGGTTGGTGTCCCAGATGATCTGACGGCCGATGTTTTCGGTCTGCATGGAGGCACCCGACGAATCGAAAGCCTGCACCAGCGTGCCGCAGAGCGACTGGCCGCATTGCTCCACGCGGATGATCCCCGTGTTGCCGTTATCGTCGGGCGCGGTGCGCCAGTCGCCGATCAGGTCATCGGCCATCGCGCTTCCGGCCATCGCGATCAGGGCAACCGCCCCGAACAGGGTCTGTCTCATGTCTCATCTCCTCCCCGTGAGTGACGGTGAAATCCTGCCGAATACCCCTGCCCCCTGTCCAGCGTGACGTTGCGCCAGACGCACCCTTGCCCATCGCGCGCCGCTTTGCCAAAAGCGCGCGAACGCTCAGGAAAGGCCGCCGCAGATGATCCTCTATCCCGCCATCGACCTGAAGGACGGGCAGGCCGTGCGCCTCCTGCGCGGCGAGATGGACAAGGCCACCGTCTTCAACACCGACCCCGCGGCACAGGCCCGCGCCTTTCAGGATGCAGGCTGCCAGTGGCTCCACCTCGTTGACCTGAACGGCGCCTTCGCGGGCCAGCCGGTCAACGGCGCCGCGGTCGAGGCGATCCTGGCCGCCACGAGCGTGCCCACGCAGCTTGGCGGCGGTATCCGCGATATGGCCACGATCGGCATGTGGCTCGAGAAGGGCATCGCCCGCGTCATCCTCGGGACCGTGGCGGTCGAGAACCCCGCCCTCGTGCGGCAGGCCGCCCGCGCCTTCCCCGGTCAGGTCGCCGTCGGCATCGACGCGCGCAAGGGCCGCGTCGCCACCAAGGGCTGGGCCGAAGAGACCGACGTGATGGTCACCGACCTCGCCCGCGCCTTCGAGGATGCCGGCGTCGCCGCCATCATCTACACCGACATCGACCGCGACGGCGCGATGGGTGGCCCGAACGTGCAGGCCACCGCCGATCTTGCCCGCGCCACCGCGATCCCGGTGATTGCCTCGGGCGGCGTCTCGTCGCTGGCCGACCTGATCAGCTTGCGCGATACAGGCGTCATCGCGGGCGCGATCTCGGGCCGCGCGCTCTATGACGGGGCGCTCGATCTCGGCGCGGCGCTCGAGGCACTTGGCTGATCCCTTCATCTTCCCCCAAATACGGGAAAACACCGCCCGACTTCCCACACCCCCGCCAATCGGCTAGGCACCACACCATGCTCAAGACCCGCATCATTCCTTGCCTCGATGTCGCCGATGGCCGCGTGGTCAAGGGCGTGAACTTCGTCGACCTGATCGACGCGGGCGACCCGGTGGAACAGGCCCGAGCCTATGACGCCGCGGGCGCGGACGAGCTGTGTTTCCTCGACATCCACGCCACGCACGAGAACCGCGGCACGATGTATGACCTCGCCACCCGCACGGCCGAGCACTGCTTCATGCCGCTGACGATCGGCGGCGGCGTGCGCACGGTCGAGGATGTGCGCAACCTGCTGCTGGCGGGCGCCGACAAGGTCAGCTTCAACTCCGCCGCCGTGGCCGACCCGGATGTCGTGGCCCGCGCCGCCGACAAGTTCGGGTCGCAATGCATCGTGGTGGCCATCGACGCCAAGACGGTGGCGCCCGGCCGGTGGGAAATCTTCACCCACGGCGGGCGCAAGCCCACCGGCATCGACGCACTCGCGTTCGCCAAGACGGTCGTCGCCAAGGGCGCGGGCGAGATCCTGCTGACCTCGATGGACCGCGACGGGACGAAACAGGGGTTCAACATCCCGCTGACCCGCGCCATCGCCGATGCCGTGCCCGTGCCGGTGATCGCGAGCGGCGGGGTCGGGACGCTCGACCACCTTGTCGAAGGCGTGACCGAGGGGCACGCGAGCGCCGTTCTCGCCGCCTCGATCTTCCATTTCGGCACCTATTCCATCGCCGAGGCCAAGGCCCACATGGCCGCCGCCGGCATCCCCGTGAGGCTGACATGAGCGACGACACCCTATTGCGCCTTGCCGCGACCATCCGTGCGCGCAAGGGCGCGGACCCCGAAACCTCCTGGACTGCGAAACTGCTCGCACGCGGACCCAAGAAGGCCGCGCAGAAATTCGGTGAAGAGGCCATCGAGGCCGTGATCGAGGCCGCCCGGGGCGACAAGGAAAAACTGACGGAAGAGGCGGCGGACGTCCTCTACCATTTCCTCGTGATGCTGACGGCCCGCGGTGTGAGGCTCGAAGATGTCTACGCCGAACTGGAGCGCCGCGAGGGCCGCTCGGGCATCGCCGAAAAGGCAGGCCGCGCGACCTGACTACAGTTTCGACGAGATGATGCCGGTGGCAAAGCCGCCCATGCGCAACTCGCCGAACAGGCGCTGATACTCGATCTTGGGGCAGCGATCCTGGATCACGGTCAGCCCCGCCGCCTCGGCACGGGCCGCGGCCTCGGCGTGGGTCACGCCGATCTGCATCCAGATGACCGATGGCCGCGGATCCATCGCCAGCGCCTCGTCGACGATCTCGGGCACCGCTTCGGGGCGGCGGAAGATGTCGACCACATCGACGGGTTCGGTCACCTCCGACAGGCTCGCCTTGACCTCGACACCCCACAGCGTCTTGCCCGCCTGCCCCGGGTTCACCGGGATCACGCGATAGCCCTTGAGCGTCAGGTAGCGGCCCACGTAATGGCTGGGCCGCACCGGGTTGGGGGAAACGCCGATGCAGGCGAACACCTTGGAACGCCTCAGGATATCGCGCAGCAGATCGTCGGAGGGAGTCGCGGTCATGCGCCCCCTCTAGCACAAAGAAAAAGCGCCCGCAGCTTGAATAGCGCGGGCGCAAGTCACGGAACGAGGGACAGTGATGGGCGTGTGATGTTCCGGATCACAGCGCCATGTGTTGCATATGGGGCGCAATCCGCGGGTTTGAAGGTCACCAACGAAAACGTGATCGCCGCCCTCAGCCCAGGATGGCGGGCCAGTTCGCCTCGCCCTGGGCGATCACGTCCGGCAGTTCGGCGGTCCAGAGCTCACGCGCGCGCAGGCTTGCGTTGAGGTAGAGGCGATCGTCCACGATGGACCATGCCGCGGGAATCGTGGGCGCCAGGTACCCGCGCGAGGCGGCATAGGCGCAATACCCCCCGAAGGCGGGGGCAAAGCGCTCGGGCTCGGCGGCAAAGGCGTCACGGTTGGCCGCATTGGCGAAAAACCACGTGGCGCCATTCCAGTCATGGGTGATCTCGCGACTGCCTTCGACGGGGCCGCCGCCATCGAAATAGGCGACCGGGTCGATCCCGTTGATCGTGCCGGCCCGGCTCTGGAACACCGGCGGCTCGGCGGCGTGGGCCGGGCGGGACAGCGAAAGGGCGAAGGGCGCGAGCGCAGCGGTGGTCAGGAACTGGCGGCGATGGAACATGGTCTGACCTTTCGAAATGGCACCTGCGCAGAATGCCGCGCGGCGCATCGACGGGAAAGCCCCTCCACGAAACCGTGATGGGTCCGGGGGCGAGGGGTGTGGCGGATCAGTCGAAGATGTCCTCGATCAGGTCGAAGGCCTCTTCCAGCGCCTTTTTCCACAGCGGGGTGCGGCGCTTGGCCTTTTTCCGGCGACGCGGGTCGTCCGGACGCTGCGGGTCGGACGCAGCCGACCGGCCCGGATGCGGCAGCGGGCCGCCGTGCGGCGCGGCTTTGCGCGGGCTGCGCTTGACCGGGCGGTCGGGCGCGGGCGGCTTCAGCCATTTCATCTCGTGCAGGGGCGCCCCACATGCGCCGCAGGCCAGTTCATGCCCCTTGCGCGCGGTCAGTTGAAGGGTCTGGCGACGGCCGCAATAGGAACATGTCGCGATCTTGGTCTGGTCCGGCATCGACTCACTTTCCGGGGCGTGTGACCGCATATAGGGACACCGCCGCCGCATTCGAGACATTGAGCGAGCCGAAGGCACCGGACGCAGGGATTCGCACAAGGTGGTTGCACAGCGCCCGCGTGCGTTCCCGCAGGCCCGGCCCCTCGGCCCCCAGCACCAGCGCGACGGGCCGGTCGGTGAGGGTGCAGGCCAGCGCGCCGATCTCGGCCTCGCTCTCCCCGTCGAGGCCCAGAACGGTATAGCCCATCGCCTTCAACGTCTCGATCGCGTTGCCGAGATTCGGCACACGAAGGTAGGGCTGGCGTTCCAGCGCACCCGAGGCGGTCTTGGCCAGCGCGCCGGTCTCGGGGGCGGAGTGGCGGGCGGGGGCGATGACGGCCGCGGCGCCGAACACTTCGGCCGACCGGAGGATGGCGCCCACGTTATGGGGGTCGCTGACCCGGTCGAGCAGCACGAGACGCAAGGGGCGGTCGCCACGGGGCATCGCCACATCCTGCAGTGTGCCCCAGTCAAGCGCCCGCACCTCCAGCGCCGCACCCTGATGAACCGACCCCGGATCGAGCGGCACGGGAAACTTGCGCGGATCGGCAATCTCGGGATCGAGGCCAGCCGCGGCGATGGCCTCCGCCAGCTTGTCGGCTGCGTTGCGCGTCACCACGAGCCGCAGCTTGTCGCGCGCCGGGTTCACCAAGGCGTCGCGCACCGCGTGCAGCCCGAACAGCCAGAGCGTCTCGGCCGCGGCCGCCCGCTTGCCGCGTTCCTTGTCGATCACCCAGCTCGGTTTTCTGGCCACGTTTCTCGCCCTTCCCTGATGGGTTCCGGTTACGCGCAGGCCCGGCGCTTGCCAAGGGCAAGTCTCCCGTTTTTCGGTTGACGCCCCCTGCCCCCCCGATTATCCAGCGCCTCGCGTCGGGCGACGTGCTGCAAGGTGCGGCAGCGGACTGTAACTCCGCCGGGGAGACCCATGCCTGGTTCGATTCCAGGGTCGCCCACCATTCCCCCACGAAGCGAACCTGCCCTTGGGCCGATGACGGTCACATGGCGTATGTGCTGTGCGCGGACCGTCTGATCTGCCTGCATTTTGAACGATTACGAAACGTAAACCTTCATGGGCGATACCCCGCCCACCCCATGATTGACTGTTGCCCGGCGCGGCTTATCCTTCTAGAGATCTTGGGGTGCCTGTCACCCGTCCGAGCTGCCAACGGAAGATCTGTAATGAGTTTGATACCGGACTATCAGAGCTTCATCGGGCAAACCGCGGGAGATGAAGGGGCGGCGACACCTTCGGTGGTGAAAAGCCCGGGCTACCTTGTCGCGAAACGCATTTTCGACCTCACCTTCACCACCGTCGTGCTTTTGCCGGCGACGGTCGTCGTCGCACTTGTCCTCCTGATCCTGAACCCCTTCTTCAATCCCGGATCACTGATCTACGTGCAAAAACGCATGGGTCGCGACTGCAAGCCGTTCCGGGCGTTCAAGTTCCGCACGATGGAGTTGCGAAAGCGCGGGAACCGGGGGCCGGATGACCCGATCGAAGCGGACAGGATCACACCGCTTGGCTGCTGGCTGCGTCGGTCTCGCTTCGACGAATTGCCGCAGATCATCAACGTCTATCGCGGGGACATGAGCCTGATCGGGCCGCGCCCGGATTATTTCCGCCATGCCCATCACTACATCCGCGAGATCCCCGCGTATCGGTACCGGCATATCGTGCGACCGGGGATCAGCGGGCTGGCACAGATCGAGCACGGATACGCGGAGGGCACCAATGCGACGCGTATCAAGACCCACGCGGATATCGACTATATCCAACGCGCAACCTTCTTGCTCGACCTCTGGATCTTCTGGCGCACCGTCGTCACCGTGTTCCGCATGCGAGGGGCATGACCCGCGCAGACCGGTCAATGCTGGTGCGGGGTGCATGGCGCGGATAGGGTAACCCCCGACTGACCTGCCTTCGACCGAGCGGACCATGCCAGCCAGACCAAAGCCCAAAAGCGCGACCGCCGCCTCCGGCGCGTTCAACGTGACCATCGTCGCGCAGAACGGACGGCTGGAATATGAAGCGGTGATGTTCGCGGCGTCCTTTCGGCGCTTCAACCCCGCGTTCAAGGGGCGCCTGATCGTCACCGAACCGCAGCCCGGCCCGCGCTGGTCGCGCGACCCCCGGATCGGCGACACCACGCGATCGCTGCTCGAGGATGAACTCGGCGTTCAGATCGTCCCCTTCACCTCGCATCATTTCGGCGAAAGCTACCCCTACGGCAACAAGATCGAGGCGCTGGCGGCCCTGCCCAAGGACGAACCTTTCGTCTTCTTCGACACCGATACCCTGATCCTCGGGGACTTGACCGAGGTGCCTTTCGACTTCGATCGCCCCTCGGCCAGCCGCCGGGTCGAGGGCACCTGGCCGCAAATCGAACTCTATGGGCCGGGCTACACGGCGATCTGGAGATCGCTTTACGACAGGTTCGGCCTCGATTTCGAAAGCTCGCTCGACACGACCTGGCCCGACGAATACTGGCGCCGCTACCTCTATTTCAACGCGGGCTACTTCTACTACCGCGACCCGGCCGAGTTCGGGCGCCGCTTCACCGACTACGCCGTCGCGATCCGCGATGACCGGCCCGAGGAACTGGTTTGCCAGTCGCTCGATCCCTGGCTCGACCAGGTCGCGCTGCCTTTGGTGATCCATGGCCTCGGCGGCGGGCGCGATGCGCTGCCCGACGGCTGGCTCGATGGCTCGCACAGCTGTCACTATCGCGTCCTTCCGCTGGCCTATGCGCGCGAGGATCAGCGCGTGATCGACGTGCTGGAAGAGGTCACGGCCCCCAACAAGATCAAGAAGGTTCTCAAGACCCATGACCCGATCAAGCGGATGATCTATCAGGGCAAGGGCGCCAAGGCGCGCGCGCTGTTCGACCGGGCGAACCTGCCCCGCAAGGAGCAGGCGATCCGCAACACGCTCAAGCGCGAGAAGCTCTGGCTGAGGTGAGGCGCGCGATCCTTGCAAGGATCGCATCAGCCTTTTGCAAAAGGCTGATGACGTCCTTTTCAAGGACGTTGGTCAGAGCCTTGCAAGGCTCTGACGCATCTCTTGCAAGAGATGCGCGCCCGGATCAGCCGGCGCTTGCCGGCTCTTCCTTCTTGCGCTCGGCGTAGATCATCAGGGGCTGCGCGTCAGAGGACACCGCCTCCTCGTTCACCACCACCTCTTCGACGCCTTCCGCACTGGGCAGGTCGAACATCGTGTCGAGCAGGATGTCCTCCATGATCGAGCGCAGGCCCCGCGCCCCGGTCTTGCGCGCGATGGCCCGCTTGGCGATGGCCTTGAGCGCGTCATCGGTGAACTTGAGCTTCACATCCTCGAGCTCGAACAGACGCTGGTACTGCTTGACCAGTGCGTTCTTCGGCTCGGTCAGGATGGTGACCAGCGCCTCTTCGTCCAGGTCCTCCAGCGTCGCGATCACGGGCAGGCGGCCGACGAATTCCGGGATCAGGCCGAATTTCAGCAGGTCCTCGGGCTCCAGTTCCTTGAAATGCTCGCCGATCGACTTGGAGTTGGGGTCGCGCACATCGGCACCGAAGCCCATCGCGCTGCCCTTGCCACGCTGCGCGATGATGCGGTCGAGCCCCGCGAAGGCGCCGCCGCAGATGAACAGGATGTTGGTCGTGTCCACCTGCAGGAATTCCTGCTGCGGATGCTTGCGCCCGCCCTGCGGCGGGACGGAGGCGACCGTCCCCTCCATGATCTTCAGAAGCGCCTGCTGCACCCCCTCGCCCGACACGTCGCGGGTGATCGAGGGGTTGTCGGACTTGCGCGTGATCTTGTCGACCTCGTCGATGTAGACGATGCCGCGCTGCGCGCGCTCGACGTTGTATTCCGACGCCTGCAAGAGCTTGAGGATGATGTTCTCGACATCCTCGCCCACGTAACCCGCCTCGGTCAGCGTGGTCGCGTCGGCCATGGTGAAGGGCACATCCAGGATGCGCGCCAGCGTCTGCGCCAGCAGCGTCTTGCCGCAACCGGTGGGGCCGATCAGCAGGATGTTGGATTTGGCCAGTTCGATGTCGGATTTACCGGCGTGGTTCAGGCGCTTGTAGTGATTGTGCACCGCGACCGAGAGCACGCGCTTGGCGTGCATCTGGCCGATCACGTAATCGTCGAGCACCTGGCAGATCTCGAGTGGGCTCGGCACACCGTCGGTGGATTTCAGGCCCGCGCTCTTGGTCTCCTCCCGGATGATGTCCATGCACAACTCGACGCATTCGTCGCAGATGAACACGGTCGGTCCGGCGATCAGCTTGCGCACCTCGTGCTGGCTCTTGCCGCAGAACGAGCAGTAGAGCGTGTTCTTCGAGTCGCTGCCGGATGAGTTCGCCATATCGTCCACCTCAACGGGTCTTTCGGGCCAACCGGGCCCCGGCCCGAACAGGGTCCGGACCGTGAATTTCCCCAAAGCCTAGAACAGGCCAAGGGTCACCACAATGTCAAATTCCCCACTGCCCCGGCCGATGCCGGAACCGTGAGGGCGTCCCTCACGTCTCGTCGCCACCGGCCGCCGCGCGGCTTTCCACGATCTCGTCGATCAGGCCCCACTCCTTGGCCTGTTCGGGGTCCATGAAGTTGTCGCGCTCCAGCGCGTCCACGACCGTCTCGAAATCCTGCCCGGTGTGTTTCACGTAGATCTGGTTGAGGCGGTCCTTCAGCTTCTGGGTTTCCTTGGCGTGGATCATGATGTCCGTGGCCTGGCCCTGGTAGCCGCCCGAGGGCTGGTGCACCATGATCCGGCTGTTGGGCAGGCTGAAGCGCATCCCCTTTTCGCCCGCCGTCAGCAGGAGCGAGCCCATCGAGGCCGCCTGCCCGATCACCAGCGTCGAGACCTTGGGCTTGATGTATTGCATCGTGTCGTAGATCGACAGGCCGCTCGTCACCACGCCGCCGGGGCTGTTGATGTACATGCTGATTTCCTTCGACGGGTTCTCCGCCTCGAGGTGCAGCAACTGGGCGACGATCAGGCTCGACATGCCGTCATGCACCGGGCCCGACACGAAGATGATCCGCTCCTTCAGCAGGCGCGAGAAGATGTCGTAGGCCCGCTCGCCCCGGCTGGTCTGTTCGACCACCATGGGCACGAGGGTGTTCATGTAGTGCTCGATCGGATCTTGCATGTCGCCTGCCTCAAATGGAACCGCCGTGTCAGCGATGAGTCTTAGTGGGGGGCATGGGGGGCTGCAAGGGCGGGCGGCGATTCCGTGGACAGGCGCGCGGGCGCCGCTACCTCACGCCGCATGACCGATCAGACCCCCATCCGCCCTGCCCCCGCCACCCGCACCGAGGCGCTCTCGCGCCTGTCGCGGATCCTGCCCCATGCCGGGCGCGACTATGCCGCGCGGCGCAACTACGACCTGCCCGATGCGGGGCATCCGCATGTCTCGCGGCTGTCGCCCTACCTGCGCCACCGGCTGATCACCGAGGAGGAGGTGCTGACCGCCACCCTTGGGCGCTTCTCGCTCGGCAGCGCCGAGAAATTCGTGCAGGAGGTCTGCTGGCGGACCTACTGGAAAGGCTGGCTCGAGCTGCGCCCCGCAGTCTGGGCGGCCTACAGGCGCGAGTTGGACACAGTGCTGGAGGGCGCCGACGCGGCACTGACCGAGAGGCTGACGGCCGCCGAGGCGGGCCGGACGGGCATCGACTGTTTCGACGCCTGGGCGCACGAGCTGGTGACGACGGGCTACCTGCACAACCACGCGCGGATGTGGTTCGCCTCGATCTGGATTTTCACCCTGCGCCTGCCCTGGCAGGCCGGGGCCGATTTTTTCCTGCGCCACCTGCTCGATGGCGATCCGGCGTCGAACACGCTGGGCTGGCGTTGGGTCGCGGGGTTGCAGACACCGGGCAAGCATTACCTCGCCCGGCCCGACAACATCGTGCGCTACACCAAGGGACGGTTCGCGCCCCGGGGCCTCGTGACCGACGCCGCCCCGCTGGCCGGGCCGCCGCACCCGTTGCGCCGCGCCGCGCCTGTCGGGGACACGCCGATGACCGGCCTGCGCACGGGCCTCCTGATGACCGAGGAAGACCTTTCGCCGGGCTTCGCACTCGAAAGGCTTGCGGACCCGCCCGCGGCCCATGCCGCCCTGATCTCCGCAGCCGGCCGTTCGCCGCGCCCGGTTTCCGCCGCCGTCGAAGGGTTCACCCACGGCGCGGTGGAGGACGCGCTCACCCGCTGGTCGCACCGGATGGGACGCAAGGGGCCGGTCACGACCGACCCCGGCGCCATCGCCGAGTGGGCGCGCGCCGAAGGGCTGCAACAACTCGTGACACCCTATGCCCCGACCGGCCCCGCAGCCGAGGCGCTGGACCGGCTTGCAGGATTGCTCGCACCCCAGGGCATCCGCCTCTGCCGGGTACTGCGCGACTGGGACAGCGCGGCATGGCCCCACGCGACCCACGGCTTCTTCCGCTTCAGGGAGCGCATTCCGGAGCTTGTGGCAGGCTTGTGAGTGGATCTATGGATAACTGGCTCAAAAATCGGATTATCGCAAATCGCAGGGTGGAAATTCCCGCCTCATCCGCAAAAGATATTGCATCAAGACAAGCCACCCTCCGGCCGGTACCGCTGCATATCCCACAAAAGCGCTATGAATCCCTCGGTCTGGCTGTCGAGGTCGGCCTTGCCCAACTCGGCACTGGCCGCCGAGGCGTCGCCCACCGTGCCTTTGGAGTTCAGGTCGTTCGACAACCATGCGAGATTGGCCTCGGCCATGTGATAGCCCAGCTTGGCCGATCCCTGCCTGAGCGCGGTCTGGCGGCTGTCGAAGTCCTCCACGAGGTCGCGCCGGACGAGGTCGGGCCAGGCCGCCAGCATCATCGAGGTCTCGGACAGGCCGCCGTGGATATCAACCATAGGCCCCTCGGGATAGCTGTAGACCCGCGCCCCGCCCAGCCGGGTCCATGCGGTCGTCGCCACCGCCATGCCCCGCGTCTGCCGCAACTCGCGCGCCACGATCTCCATCGGCGCGACATTGCCGCCATGGCTGGTCACGATCACCATCTTGCGCAGGCCCGCGCGCGCAACGCTTTCGCCGATCTCGATCCAGGTCCGGATCGCCGTCTCCCATGTCAGCGTCAAGGTGCCCGGAAACTCGATGTGTTCGTTGGATTTGCAGACCTGCTGCACCGGCAGGAAGGTGGCCGGCAGATCATCGGGCAGCGCGGCGACCGCGCGCGCCACCATCGCCTCGGCCAGCAGCGCGTCGACCCCCACGGGCAGGTGCGGCCCGTGCTGTTCGATCGCCGCGATCGGCAGAACCGCGATCCACTCCGACGTGTCGCTGTCGGAAAACTCGCGCGTCGTCATCTCGCGCCAATGGGCCTTGGGCAGGGTCATGGAACACTCCGTTTTCCCGCATCAAAACCCGCACACACGGCCTTGTCGATTGCCAAGCGGGCCCATGCCGAAAATTGAGGCGGATGGCGAACAGGCGCCCCCGCGGCCGATCCGCCGCCCCCGCCGCACGGGGTTGCACAATCGGTGCAAATGATATGAATCGAGGCCAACCACGGAGGATCCCATGCCAGACGGACAGACCCGCCACACCGGCCCCTCGCTTGCGCCCTTCGACTGGGCCGACCCGTTCCACCTGATCGACCAGCTCAACGAAGAAGAACGCATGGTCGCCGAAAGCGCCCGCGCCTACGCCCAGGACAAGCTGGCCACGCGCGTGACGGACGCCTACCTGAACGAGACCGTCGCGCCGGAAATCTTCGCCGAAATGGGCGAGATGGGGCTACTCGGCGTGACCATCCCCGAGGAATATGGCGGGCTCGGCGCGGGCTATGTCACCTACGGCCTCGTTGCCCGCGAGGTCGAGCGCGTCGACAGCGGCTATCGCTCGATGATGTCGGTGCAATCTTCCCTCGTGATGTATCCGATCAACGCCTACGGCACCGACGAGCAGAAGCGGAAATTCCTCCCCGGCCTTGCCGCGGGCACGCTCATCGGCTGTTTCGGCCTGACCGAACCCGATGCCGGGTCCGACCCCGCGGGCATGAAGACCGTGGCGAGGAAGACCGACGGCGGTTACGTCCTGAACGGCGCCAAGATGTGGATCTCCAACAGCCCGATCGCCGATGTCTTCGTCGTCTGGGCCAAGTCCGAGGCCCATGGCGGCAAGATCCGCGGCTTCATCCTCGAGAAGGGCATGAAGGGCCTGTCCGCGCCCAAGATCGGCGGCAAGCTGTCCTTGCGCGCGAGCGTCACCGGCGAGATCGTGATGGACGGCGTCGAGGTGGGCGAGGATGCGCTTCTTCCCCATGTCGAGGGGCTGAAGGGGCCCTTCGGCTGTCTCAACCGCGCGCGCTACGGCATTGCCTGGGGCGTGATGGGCGCGGCCGAGGAGTGCTGGCACCGGGCGCGGGCCTATGGCCTCGACCGGGTGCAGTTCGGCCGCCCGCTGGCGCAGACGCAGCTGTTCCAGAAGAAACTCGCCGACATGCAGACCGAGATTGCGCTCGGCCTTCAGGCCGCGCTGCGCGCGGGCCGGATGATGGACGAGGGCAGCTGCGCGCCCGAGGTCATCAGCCTGATAAAGCGCAACAATTGCGGCAAGGCGCTGGATATCGCGCGGGCCGCGCGGGACATGCATGGCGGCAACGGGATCATGGCGGAATACCACGTCATGCGCCACGCCCAGAACCTCGAGACGGTGAACACCTACGAGGGCACCCATGACGTGCACGCCCTGATCCTCGGCCGGGCGCAGACCGGGTTGCAGGCGTTTTTCTGACGCCCGCAAACCCGCGCAGGCGCCGGGCGCCGAAAGGATCACGGGGCCTCAGGCCAGCAGGTCCTTTTGCCCGGCGGGGTCCGCCATGGCGGGGCCAGTGTCATCGGCGTCTTCGATGATCATGCGGGCGGCAGCGAAGGCCGCGTCCCGAAACGGCATCAGCACGAGATCGGCATGATCTGCCCGCAGCCGCTCGGCCGTGGCTTCGCGGTGAGCCGCCACCGCGACACGGCCGTGATAGCCCCCCTCGCGCGCCGCCCTGAGAAGCGCATGGCGCGGATCGTCATGGGTCAGGCCGGTGTCATGCTCAGGCACCGCCAACACAAGCCAATCCGCCCCTTGCAGGGGCAGGTGCGACAGGAACTCAGGGTCGGTCGCATCGCCGAACACCACGTCATATCCCTGTGCGCGCGCATGGCGCACGGCCTCGGGGCTGAAATCCACCCCAAGCACATGGCGCCCGTTCTCGCGCAGCACCGCGGCAATGCCGAGCCCGTAGCGGCCAAGCCCGAACAGGATCACATCATGGCCGCGCGCGGTATCGGGGGTGTCGCTGGGCTCGGCCGTTGGCGTGCGGCGGTCGAAAACGCCCAGCACCGGCTCGAACAGGGCATAAAGCTGGTGCGAGTAGGTGATCATGTAGGTCGAGGCCGCGATCGTCACGAGGCCGACCAGCGTGACAAGGCCCAGTGCTTCATCCGCGACATGACCGATGGTGACCCCCATCGCCATGAAGATCAGGGAAAACTCGCTGATCTGCGCGACGGTCAGCCCGGCGAGGAACCCCGTGCGCTTTCGGTAGCCCATGGCGGTCATGATGATCAGAACGATCAACGGATTGCCGATCAGCACGAAGAGCGACAGGAGGATCGCCGGCCCGATGCTCGCCCCCAGCACCGACAGGTCGAGCGAGGCGCCGAGCGCGATGAAGAAGAACAGCAACAGGAAATCGCGCAAGGATGCCAGCCGCGCCGCGATCGCCTCACGGAACGGCGTGGAGGCCAGTGAAACACCGGCCAACAGCCCGCCCAGTTCCTTGCCGAACCCCAGGTAATGCCCCACCGCTGCCAGCAAGGCGGCCCAGCCGATGGCGAAGGAGACCAGAAGTTCGGGCGCCTGCGACAGGCGTTCGACCAGCGGATCGGCGATGTAGCGAATGAAGAGAATGACGAAGACCAGCATCGCAAGGCCATAGCCCAGCACACGCAGCACATCGCCCAGCGCCCCCTCGCCTTCGGCAGCCCCTCCCACGCCTATGGCAGACAGCGCGATCATGGCGATCACCACCACGATGTCCTGCACGATGAGAAAGCCCAGCGCGATCCGGCCGTGCAGGCTGTCGATCTCGCGCTTGTCCGACAGAAGCTTCACGATGATGATCGTCGAGGAAAAGGTGAGCGCGATGGCCACATAGATTGAGGTGCGCGGATCAAGGCCCAGCGCCAGCGCAATGAGAAACCCGAAGACCGTGGTGAAGACGACCTGCCCGAGCCCCGTCACCAGCGCCACGGGCCCGAGCGTGCGCACGAGGTTGAAGTCGAGCTTGAGACCGACGAGGAACAGCAGCACCGCGATCCCGAGTTCGGACAGGAGGTCGATCTGCGCGTCCGACCGCGCGATATCGAGGACCGACGGACCGGCGATGATTCCGACGGCGATGAAACTGACGATCAAGGGCTGGCGCAGCAAAAGACCGATGAAGCCCACACCGGCCGCCAGAACAAGTAGCGCAGCGATTTCGTAGAACAGGTAACCTTCCAGGGCAGTGGCCATGTCGAGCGCCTTGCGATGTGCGCCGCGCCGATCCGGGCCGGGATACGGACGCAACTGGGTCATGCCGTCGGTGTCTTCGGCCCAACCTCTGACAAGAACAATGGGACAGGTCAATCACCGGCGCTGCGGCCCGATGCCCCGGTCTGCCGCACCGCGTGGCGGTCAGGCCCCGAGTCGCGCGGTCACGCTGTCGGGCGTGACCATGCCGATGACCTGCCCGCCCTCCTCCACCGCCAGCGGAGCGGGGCTTTCGGCGAACCGCTTCAGGATGTCGCGCACCGCGGTTTCGACCGGAATACGCTCGCCGTCGCCGGGGATCGGCTGCATCACGTCGCGCGCGGTCAGCACGCCGAGCGGGTTCATGTTGGCGACGAATTCGGCCACGTAGCCATTGGCCGGGTTCGAGAAAATCTCGCGCGGGGTGCCGCATTGCACGATGCGCCCGCCCTCCATGATGGCGATGCGGTTGCCGATCTTGAACGCCTCGTCGAGGTCGTGACTGACGAAGACGATGGTCCTGTGCAGCCGCTCCTGCAAATCGAGCAATTCATCCTGCAGCTTGGTCCGGATCAGCGGGTCGAGCGCGGAAAACGGCTCGTCCATCAACAGGATCGGCGCATCGGTCGCAAAGGCGCGGGCAAGGCCCACACGCTGCTGCATGCCCCCCGAAAGCTCGCCCACGCGACGCTCGGCCCAATCCGACAGGCCCACCAGGTCAAGCTGGCGATCGACGGCGGCGGCCCGCGCCTCGGCCCCCTGCCCTGCAAGCTCCAGGCCAAGGCCGACATTCTCGCGCACCGTGCGCCAGGGCAGCAGGCCGAATTGCTGGAACACCATCGCCACCGCCGTCTGCCGGAGCTTTCGCAACGCGGCCCCGCGCGCGGCGGTGACATTCACCATGTCGCCGCCCACGCGCACCTCGACATGGCCGCGCACCACGGGGTTGAGCGCGTTGACAGCCCGCAGCAGCGTGGATTTGCCCGAGCCCGACAGGCCCATCAGGACGAGGATCTCGCCCTCCTCCACCTCGAGCGTGCAGTCATGCACACCCAGCACCTGCCCCGTGGCGGCCTGAATCTCGGCGCGGTTTTCGCCTGCATCGGCGCGTTCCAGCGCGGGCGCGGGCGCGTCGCCGAACATGATGCAGACCTCGTGGAACCGGACGGCGGTTGTCATCGGCGTTGCACCCTCAAGAGACGGTCGAGCAGGATCGCCACGACCACGATGATCAGCCCCGCCTCGAAACCGAGCCCGGTGTTGACCTGGTTCAGCGCGCGCACCACCGGCACGCCAAGGCCATCGGCCCCCACCAGCGCCGCGATGACGACCATGGAGAGCGACAGCATGATCGTCTGGTTCAGACCCGCCATGATCTGCGGCGCGGCATAGGGCAACTCGACCTTCCACAGCTTCTGCCGGGGCGTGGCGCCAAAGGCGTCGGCAGCCTCGAGCAGCGCGGTGGGAGTCGAGGATATCCCCAGATGCGTCAGCCGGATCGGCGCTGGCAGGACGAAGATCACCGTCGCGATCAGGCCCGGCACCATGCCGATGCCGAAAAAGACGATGGCCGGGATCAGGTAGACGAAGGTCGGCAGCGTCTGCATCAGGTCCAGCACCGGCCGCATCCCGGCATAAAGCCGGGGGCGGTGGGCCGCCGCGATGCCGATCGGCACGCCCAGCCCCATGCAGACGACACAGGCCGACAGCACCAGTGTCAGGCTTTCGGTCGTCTCCTCCCAATAGCCCTGGTTGATGATGAACAGCAGGCCCGCGCCCAGCAGCACGGGCATCTTCCAGCCGCGATGCACCCACCACGCCAGCGCGCACATCAGCAAAGTGATCAGGATGGGATGCAGCGCCTCGGGGTAGAGATAGGTGATTTCGGATCGGCGCAGGTCCTGGAACCAGCCGGTGTTCGGCGGCTGCTGCAACAGCGCGAGGATCACATCGATCAGCACCTCCAAAACCCCGGCCATCGCGTCGAACAGGGCCGAGAAATTGTCCTGCAACCAGTCGAACCCGGCCTCGGCCGCGTCATCCACGCGGATCTTGCACTCCGACAGCGCGCCCAGCGGGCCCATCCCCTCGGGCCAGCCCTCGTCGCATTCGGTCAACCATCTCAGCATCGCGGCGTCCTTCGGTCATGACGCGGGCGGCGCACAGGTCGCGCACGCCGCCCGGCCGGGATCGGTCGAAAGCTCAGAGACCCAGCGCCGCCGAGACCGCCGCCGACGCATCGCCGCCGTCGAAGGTCGTCACACCCTCCAGCCAGCCCATCACGGCGTCCGGGTTGGCCGTCAGCCACGCGGTCGCCGCATCGCGCGGGTCTTCGCCGTCGTTCAGGATCGCGCCCATGATCTCGTTTTCCATGGCCAGCGTGAACTCGAGGTTCTGCAGGAATTGCCCGACATTCGGGCAGGCCTCGACATAGCCCGCGCGGGTGTTGGTATAGACCGTCGCGCCGCCAAGGTCGGGGCCGAACCAGTCATCCCCGCCCGTAAGGTAGGTCAGGTCGAAATTCGCGTTCATCGGATGCGGCTCCCACGCGAGGAAGACGATCGGCTCGTCCCGATCCGACAGCCGCGCGACTTGGGCCAGCATCCCCTGTTCCGAGCTTTCGACCACGTCGAACTCCGCCGCGCCGAGCCCGAAGGCATCGGCCGCGATCATGTCCATGATCAGGCGGTTGCCGTCATTGCCCGGCTCGATGCCGTAGATCCGTTCGTCGAGTTCATCCGCCGCAGCGGCCAGATCGGCGAAATCCGCGATGCCGAGGGCCGCACCCGCCGCGTTGGTGGCGAGCGTGTATTTCGCCCCTGTCAGGTTGGCGCGCACGGTGTCGACGGTGCCCGCGTCGCGGTAGGGGGCGATATCGGCCTCCATCGTCGGCATCCAGTTGCCGAGGAACACATCCAGATCGCCATTGGCCAGCGACGTGTAGGTCACCGGCACGGACAGCACGCGCGTCTCGGTCTCGTAGCCCAGCGCCTCGAGCACCACGGTCGTGGCCGCCGTCGTGGCGGTGATGTCGGTCCAGCCCACGTCGGAGAAGGTGACGGTGGCGCAGTCCGCATGGGCGTCGGCCAGCGCCGCGCCGGTGGTCAGCCCCAGCGCCAGAAGGCTGCAGGCGGTCCCCTTTAGGATGGTCATGATCTTCTCTCCCTGTTCTGGTCGTTTTGTTGATTGACCAGTCAATTAAAAACCTGTTTTCTGCAGCAATGCAACCACCGAGGGACATGCAATGCCACGCGTGGGCATGATGGCACTGCGTAAGGACGCTCTTGTCAACGCCACGATCGGCGAGATCGGGCGCAAGGGCTCTCTCGACGTGACCATGGGCCAGATCGCGAGGGCTGCGGGTGTCTCCAGCGCGCTGGCGCATCATTATTTCGGCTCGAAGGATGATCTCTTCCTCGCCGCCATGCGGGCGATTCTTTCGGATTTCGGCGCCGAGGCCCGGCGCGAGCTTGCCAGGGCCGAAGGGCCGCGCGGACGGCTGAACGCGATCGTGCGCGCCAGTTTCGGCGGCCAGAACTTCCGCGCCGAGGTGGTGGCGGCCTGGCTGAACTTCTACGTCCTCGCCCGGACCAACCCCCAGGCCGCGCGCCTCTTGCGGGTCTACCAGCGCCGGCTGGCCTCGAACCTGACCCATGCGCTGCGCCCGCTCTGCCCCGATCCGGTGACCGTGGCGCGGACCACCGCGGCCCTGATCGACGGGCTCTACATCCGCCACGCCCTGGCCGAGGCCGGGCCGCCCGACGCCACGGCCGCCATCGCCACGGTCGAGGGGTATCTCGACGGGGTGCTGCGATGAATGACGTGATCGCCGCCCATTCCCGTTCGATCCGCCATCGCCCCGAGGTCGAGGCATCGGCCAAGGCCGGCTGTTTCCACTGCCTCGCCATCTACCCGCCCGCCGCGATCGAGCGCTGGGTCGACGACATCACCGGCGAGACGGCGGTCTGCCCGCATTGCGGCATCGACAGCGTGATCGGCGAGGCCTCGGGCTACCCGATCACCGAGGATTTCCTCGCACGCATGAAGGCGCATTGGTTCTGAACATGCCACAGCCCAACATCCTGATCCTGATGGTCGACCAACTGACCGGCACGCTGTTCCCCGACGGGCCCGCAGACTGGCTGCACGCGCCCCACCTGCGCGCGCTGGCCAGGCGGTCGACGCGGTTCGCCAATGCCTACACCGCCTCGCCGCTCTGCGCGCCGGGGCGGGCGAGCTTCATGTCCGGCCAGCTTCCCAGCCGCACCGGCGTCTACGACAATGCCGCCGAGTTCGCCTCTTCCATCCCGACCTACGCGCACCATCTGCGGCGCGCGGGCTATTACACCGGCCTGTCGGGCAAGATGCATTTCGTCGGCCCCGACCAGCTGCACGGGTTCGAGGAACGCCTGACCACCGACATCTACCCCGCCGATTTCGGCTGGACGCCCGACTACCGCAAACCCGGCGAGCGGATCGACTGGTGGTATCACAACATGGGCTCGGTCACCGGCGCGGGCGTGGCCGAGATCACCAACCAGATGGAATACGACGACGAGGTCGCCTTTCAGGCCGAGCAAAAGCTCTACGACCTCGCACGGGGCAAGGACGCGCGCCCCTGGTGCCTGACCGTCAGCTTCACCCATCCGCACGACCCCTTTGTCGCACGGCGCAAATATTGGGACTTGTATAACGATTGCAAGCACTTGCAGCCCGATGTTAAAGCATTCCCCTACGAAGATCACGACCCCCACGCGCAGCGCATCTTCGACGCCAACGACTGGCGGAATTACGACATCACGGAGGATGACATCGCCCGCTCCCGCCGGGCCTATTTCGCCAATATCTCCTACCTCGACGAGAAGATCGGCAGCCTGCTGGATGTGCTCGACCGCACCCGGCAGGAGGCGATCGTGGTCTTCGTCTCGGACCATGGCGACATGCTGGGCGAGCGGGGGCTTTGGTTCAAGATGACCTTCCTGGAGGGGTCCGCCCGCGTCCCCCTGATGATCGCCGCGCCGGGCATGGTGCCGGGGCTTGTCACCGACCCCGTCTCGACCATCGACCTTTGTCCCACGCTCTGCGACCTCGCGGGCGTGTCGATGGAGGCGGTGATGCCCTGGACCGATGGCGAAACCCTTGTCCCGCTGGCCGGGGGCCGCCGCCGCGACAGCCCCGTGGCGATGGAATACGCCGCCGAGGCCTCGATCACGCCGCTGATCGCTCTGCGGCAAGGCCGCTGGAAATACACCAACTGCGCCGCCGATCCCGAGCAGCTTTTCGATCTCGACGCCGACCCGCACGAGCGGGTGAACCTCGCCGAAGACCCGGCCCATGCCGCCACGCTGCAACGTTTCCGCGTCATGGCCGCCGCGCGCTGGGACCTCGAGGGCTTCGACGCCGCCGTCCGCGAAAGCCAGGCCCGCCGCTGGGTCGTCTACGAAAGCTTGCGCAACGGCGCCTACTATCCATGGGATTTCCAGCCGCTTCGCGCGGCCTCCGAGCGCTTCATGCGCAACCACATGGACCTCAACGTTCTTGAAGAAAACCAACGCTACCCGAGGGGGGAATGATGCAAGCCCAACCCACAGCCAGCCATTTCGTGAACGGCCAATATGTCGAGGATGCCGCAGGCGCGGCAATGCCTGTCATCTTCCCCGGCACCGGCGAGACCATCGCGCAGCTGCACGAGGCCACCCCCGCCGTGATCGAGGCGGCGCTGGCCGCCGCGAAAGCCGCGCAAGGCCCCTGGGCCGCGCTGATGCCCGTCGAGCGCGGCCGCGTCCTGCGCCGCGCCGCCGACATCATCCGCGCCCGCAACCGCGAACTGTCCGAGCTTGAGACGCTGGACACCGGCAAGCCGATTTCCGAAACCCTGGTCGCCGACGCAACCTCCGCCGCGGACGCGCTCGAATATTTCGGCGGTCTCGCGGGCACGCTCACCGGCGAGCATATCCCGCTGGGGGGCGACTGGGCCTATACGGTCCGGATCCCCCTCGGCGTCTGTGTCGGCCTCGGCGCGTGGAACTACCCCACGCAGGTCGCCGCGTGGAAGGCTGCACCGGCGCTTGTCTGCGGCAACACCATGGTTTTCAAACCATCTGAACAAACGCCTCTAAGCGCCCTGAAACTCGCGGAAATCCTGACCGAGGCAGGCGCGCCGCCCGGTGTCTTCAACGTGGTGCAGGGCGCAGGCACCGTGGGCCGCGCGTTGGTCGAGGACGCGCGCGTCGCCAAGGTCTCGCTCACCGGGTCGGCGGAAACCGGCAAGAAGGTCTATGCCGGGGCCGCGGCTCAGATGAAGCACGTCACCATGGAACTGGGCGGCAAATCCCCCCTCATCATCTTCGACGACGCCGATCTGGAGTCGGCGGTGTCCGCGTCGATCAACGCCAATTTCTTCGCCAGCGGGCAGGTCTGTTCGAACGGCACACGCGTCTTCGTCCAACGCGGCATCAAGGAGGCGTTCCTCGACCGGCTGGTCGCGCGCGTGGCGCAGGCCGTCATCGGCGACCCCCGCGACGAGGCCACGAACTTCGGCCCGATGGTCAGTGAAGATCAGCTCGCAATCGTTTGTTCCTACATCGAAAAGGGCAAGGCCGAGGGCGCGCGCCTTGCCTATGGCGGCAACCGGCTGAACCGGCCCGGATGCTATATCCAGCCGACGATCTTCGCCGATGTCACCGACGAGATGACCATCGCCCGCGAAGAGATTTTCGGCCCGGTCATGTCCGTCCTCGACTTCGACACCGAAGAGGAGGTCATCGCGCGGGCCAACGCCACCGACCTCGGCCTGTCGGGGGCGGTCTTTACCAGCGACCTGACCCGCGGGCACCGCGTGGTCGGCCGGATCGAGGCCGGGTCGGTCTGGATCAACCAGTACAATCTCACGCCCGTCGAGGTGCCCTTCGGCGGCGTCAAGGGTTCGGGCGTGGGCCGCGAGAACTCGCGCGCGGCGCTCGAGGCCTATAGCCAGCTCAAGACCGTCTATGTCGGCATGACCCCGGTGGAGGCCGCCTATTGATGCCCGAAACCGTGCAGGCAGATTACGTCATCGTCGGCGCCGGATCGGCGGGCTGCGCCACGGCCTATCGCCTTGCGATGGCTGGGAAATCCGTGATCGTCGTCGAACATGGCGGCACCGACTGGGGGCCTTTCATCAACATGCCCGCGGCGCTGAGTTACCCGATGGGGATGCGCCGCTACGACTGGGGCTATGTCACCGAGCCCGAGCCGCATATGGGCAATCGCGTCATGGCCTGCCCCCGCGGCAAGGTGGTCGGCGGATCGTCCTCGATCAACGGCATGATCTATGTCCGCGGCCATGCGCGCGATTTCGACACCTGGGCCGAGATGGGGGCCGAGGGATGGGGCTATGCCGATGTGCTGCCCTATTTCAAGCGCGCCGAGACATGGCACGGCGATGCGGGCGACGCGGCGTTCAGGGGCCATGACGGCCCGTTGCACATCACGCGGGGACCGCGGAAAAACCCGCTGTTCCAAGCCTTTATCGAAGCGGGCGCCAATGCGGGCTATGGCGCGACGGATGATTACAACGGCCAGCGGCAAGAGGGGTTCGGCGCCTTCGAGATGACCGTCTGGCAGGGCGAGCGCTGGTCGGCGGCCAAGGCCTACCTGCGCCCGGCGCTCAAGACCGGGCACTGCACCATGGCGCGTGGGCTGGTCGAGCGTATCGAGATGGAGGAGGGGCGCGCGGTCGGCGTGCGTCTGGCGGGTGGCCGCGTGATCCGCGCGCGGGCCGAGGTGGTGCTGGCCGCCGGTGCGATCAATTCGCCCAAAATCCTCATGCTCAGTGGCATTGGACCGGGCAAGCACCTGGCGGAACACGGGATTCCCGTTGTCGCCGATCGCGCGGGCGTGGGGCAGAACCTTCAGGATCACCTCGAGCTTTACGTGCAATACGCCTCGACGAAACCGGTCAGCCTCGCGCCCTACTGGTCGCTCTGGGGCAAGGCGCTGGTGGGGGCGCAGTGGCTTTTCACACGCAAGGGGCTGGGGGCGTCGAACAATTTCGAGGCCTGCGGTTTCATCCGTTCGCGCGCGGGCGTGGAATACCCGGATATCCAGTTCCATTTCCTGCCGATCGCGGTGCGCTATGACGGCAAGACGGCGGCCAAGGGGCACGGGTTCCAGGCGCATGTGGGGCCGATGCGGTCGGAGAGCCGGGGAACCGTCACGCTGCGCTCGGACAACCCCGCCGATGCGCCGCGCATCCGCTTCAACTACATGTCGCAACCCTCTGATTGGGAAGAGTTTCGCACGGCCATCCGCCTCACCCGGGAGATCTTCGCGACCGACCCGATCGCGGGCTTCGTGGACCATGAAATCCAGCCCGGACGGGCCGAAACGGACGAGGAGTTGGACGCGGTGATCCGGGAGCATGCGGAGAGTGCCTATCATCCGTGCGGGACCTGCCGGATGGGGCGCAGGGATGATCCGATGGCAGTGGTGGACCCAGAGGCGCGGGTGATCGGGGTTGAGGGGCTGCGGCTGGCCGACAGCTCGGTCTTTCCATTGATTCCGAACGGAAATCTCAACGCGCCCTCGATCATGGTCGGCGAGAAGGCGGCGGATCACATCCTCGGGCGCGCGCCCTTGCCCCCCGAAAACCTGGAGCCTTGGATCGCGCCGGAGTGGCAGACCGCGCAGCGGGAAAGCGCGGCGCGCGCTCGGGCGGCGGAGTAGCGGATGCAGCGTAGGGATCGCGTCGTGATCCCGTAGGTATCCCGTAGTTACAGGCGCAGGCCGCGCCTCAGCCCTCGCCAATCACCAGAACGTGCCCGAAACCGGGCGGATCGACCGCGCGGGGCACCGCCCAGAGCACCGGAAACGACGGAGCGGGCGGCAGGGCCGCGTCGAGGTCGGTCAGGATGATCACCATCGAGGGGTCGCGCCGCCCCGCCTTGGCGAAGACATCGGCATACTCCGTCCCGCCCCCGGTGCGAAACTCGGCATCGCGCAGCCCCTGCCACCCGGCGGGGTCGAGCCGGTCTTCGCGGAAGACGGCCTCGTCGAAGGCCATCAGGTGCACCTCGGCCCCGGTGCGGCGCGCGATGCCCTCGGCCTCGGCGGTGAAGAGGCGCAGGGTCTGGGCGTCGATCGACGAGGAGGTGTCGAGACCGACGACCAGCCGCGGGCGCCTGTCCATCCGGGCGCGGCCCGGCTCGTAGACCGGGACGGGGCCCCCGGTGGCCTCTGCCGCGGCCATTTGGGCCACCCAGCGCCCGGAGGGGCGGCGCCAGCTGCGATGGGGTCGCTCGGTCAGGGCCTTGGCGAGCAGGCCGCGCAGCTGTACCTCCCACGGCACCTGCGGCGGGCTGAGATCGGCCAGGATCGCGCCGAGGCGGCCGATGCCGCTGCCGGCCTTGCGGCCCGCCTCGAGCGCGCGGAGGATCTGGTTGCGCCAATCGGCAGCGGATTGGGTTTCGCCCTCCTCGTCAGGCTCGCCGAGGCCGAGATCCGTGGCAAACCCTCGGGTTACGCCCCATTCGCGCAGTTTCTCGGCCAGTCGCGGGTCCCGGTGCAGCGCCATGGCGAGGCGGTCGGCATCCCATCGTTCCAACGCGTCGACGGGCGATTTCGCGGGCTTGCCCGCCTCCTCCAGCAGATCGGTGAGGGTCACGGCCGGGCGCGGGATCGCGTGGCCGGCAAGGATCAGCGTCTCGTTGATGATCCCGTCCGCGGCGAGGCCGAAGAGCGAGGCGTCGAAGCTGTCGCCCAGCCGTTCGGCCAGCGCGGCCTGCCGGTCGGAATGGCGCAGCGCCACGTGGAGGACGTGATGGGCCACAAGCCCCACCTGTTCGGGCAGGCCCAGCGTGTCGAAACCGGGGCCGTAGCTGATGGTGTCGCCATCCGTGCGCGTGGCGCCCGGCCCGTCACGGTGACGGCACCAGAGCGACAGGACGGCGAGCGCCGGGTCGACCTCGCCCAGATGGGCGAGCGCGCGGGCGGCGCGGGTGGAATGGCCGGTCACGGAAGGCCCGCGGCCTGCCGTTCGGCGGCATAGGCGGCGTAATCGGGGCTGTCGGCAAAGACCTCTTCACAGCCTTGTTCAAGCGCCCTGCCGATCAGCAGCTCGAAGCCGAAGCTGGCCAGTTCGCTGACCGGTAATCCACCGTAGCCTTGCCCGCCAAGCCCACGCAGATCGGCGAGAATCTCGATCGCTGTGGATAGATTTTCGCGGGTGGCGGCGCCGATCAGCCCGTAGATCATCGCGGTCAGGCCATGCAGCGTTTTGGGGTAGAGCGCGCCGCGATCCCTGCGCGGGGTTTCCAGCATCTCGGTCACCTGCACGGTGACCGCGATCTCGTCGGCGAGCAGTGCGAATTCGGCGGCCGCGGCCTCGCCCACGGTGCCCGCGATCATCACGGCGCGGGTGGCGCGGTCTGGCACCGTATCCATGATGCGGCTCACGCGGGTCCAGCTGCGGGGGGTGCAGGCGATCATCTGGCCGCGGCGGAGGCTGTCCTCGGTGGTTTCCAGCAGGTCGGGCCGCGTGCGGATGAAGGCGGCGACACTGGGGTGGATGCCAGCGGGGACGGCGTAGTGTTTCAGCCAGTCCTCGGGCGCGGCCTGCACGATCATGTGGATCAGCCGGTCGCTGAGGGCCGTGCCCATGTCATAGGCGATGGCCCCATCCTCGACCCGGTTTCCGGCGGCGACGATCAGCACGGTGTCGGGCAGGCGGTGGCGACCGACGCGGCGTTCCTGCAACAGGCCGTAGACGGTGGGTTGCAGGGCGGGGGCGGCGGCGGTGAGCTCGTCGAGAAACAGGATCGCGGGGGCGTCGGTGTCGGGCAGATCCTCGGGGCGATACCAGACGGTTTTCGCGGTGTCGTGGTCGAAATAGGGCAGGCCGCGCAGGTCCTGCGGCTCGATCGTGGTGAGGCGCAGGTCGAACAGCTCGGCCCCGATTCGGGTCGCAAGGGTCTGGACCAGCTCGGTTTTCCCGACGCCCGGACGGCCGTGCAGCATCCAGCTGGCCGTGAGGCCCCCAGCCCTTTGCGCGGCCCAGCCGGCCTCGAGCACCCGCAGCGCCTCGCCCGCGGAAACGGTGGTCGCATTCACGCTCATTCTGCGGCCTGCCGTTTCTCCAGCGCCGCGGCGAGGCGGGCATGGGCCGAGACCGCGCGCGCCTCTTGCGCGATGTCGCGGATATAGAGGTCGTCGCGGTGGTTCACCGCCAGAAGGTCACGCTCGGTCAACTCGGCGTCGAAGAGGCCCTCGCACAAGACCGCCCGATCTCCCTCGTCCAGCGACAGAAGGCGCGGAGCGGGCTGGTCGGTCTGGACCGACACGAGGGTCAGGGGCGCGATGCGCGCCAGTTCGGATTGTTCGATGACAAGGCGCAGGGCGCCCTCGGTCATGTCGTGGCGGGCGGCGATGCGGCGCAGGGCGGCGCGCGCGCGGAAGGCGAGCGTGTCGAGGCGGCGGGCGGCCTCGTCCTCGTCGACGGCGCGGGCGCGCCCCGCTTTCGACAGGCGCAGCACCTTCATCTCGACGAAGGCGATGACGATGAGCATGGCAAGCGGCGCCTGCGTCACCGGCAGGGCAAGATCGCGTGACATCAAGGGGATGGCCACGAAGGGCAGCAGCGCCGAGAGGTAGCGCAGGATCTGGATCTCGACGATCAGCCGCGCCCAGAGGCGAAGGCCGCCCCTGCGCGGCACAAGCTGCACCCGGCCGAGGAACTTTTTCGGCAGGCTGCGGGTTTCCAGAACGCCGCGATTGGCGATGGTCGCGTCGGTGACGATCAACATGGTGCCTACCCTAGCGCGTTCGCGGCGCGCGCCAATGGGATTGCGCCGCGTGCGGCCGCACCGCTTTGCGAACCGGGCGTGATCGGGTAGGTCTGATCGCAAGGATGGAACCGACAGGGATGATTTCCAGATGACACCGCTGCCCCCGCTCACCTGTTTCAAGGCCTATGACATCCGCGGCCGCCTTGGCGACGAGTTGAACGAAGAGATCGCCTATCGCATTGGGCGCGCCTTTGCCGAGGTGATGGGGGCGCGGCGCGTGGTGCTGGGCCGCGACGTGCGCCCCAGTTCCGAGGCGCTTGCGGGTGCGGTGGCAAAGGGGCTGATGGATGCGGGGGTCGAGGTGCTGGACCTCGGGCTGTCGGGAACGGAGGAGAGTTATTTCGCGGTCACGCATCTGGGCGCGGATGGTGGCATCTGCGTCACGGCGAGCCATAATCCCATGGATTACAACGGGATGAAGATGGTGCAAACGGGCTCGGCGCCCATCGGGGCGGCCGACGGGATGGACGCGATCAAGGCGCTGGCCGAAAGCGGCGCCTTCGCCGCCGAGGTGCCGGGCGGCACGGTGACGGACGCGAGCGGGACGCGGGGCGCCTATGTGGCCAAGCTGATGGAGTTTGTCGACATCTCTGCGCTGAGCCCGCTGAAGGTGCTGGTCAACGCGGGCCATGGCGCCGCCGGGCCCAGCTTCGACGCACTGGCCGAGGCGATGGCGGCAGCAGGCGCGCCGGTGGAGTTCATCCGCGTCTACCACGCGCCCGATGGCAGTTTCCCGGCGGGCATCCCCAACCCGCTGCTGGACGAGAACCAGCACCTGACGGCGGACCCGGTCGTCGAACACGGGGCGGACATGGGTGTCGCCTGGGACGGGGATTTCGACCGCTGCTTCTTCTTCGACCACGAAGGCGACTTCGTGCCGGGCGAATATGTCGTCGGCCTGCTGGCCGAGGCGTTCCTGGCCAAGGAACCGGGGCAGAAGATCATCCACGACCCCCGCGTCGTCTGGGCCACGCAAGAGGTGGTGGCCGAGATGGGCGGCGCGGCGATCCAGTCGAAATGCGGGCATTCCTTCATCAAGCAGGCGATGCGCGAAACGGGCGCGGTCTATGGCGGCGAGATGTCGGCGCATCACTACTTCCGCGATTTCATGGCCTGCGATTCGGGGATGATCCCGATGCTGTTGATGATCGAGCTGGTCTGCCGCCGGGGTGAAAGCCTCAAGGCCCTGCTCGCCGAACGGCGCGCGGCCTACCCTTCCTCGGGCGAGGTGAATTTCCGCGTGGGCGACCAGACGGCGGTGATCGCGGCCATCGAGGCGGAATATGCCCCCAAGGCCGAGGCGCGGGACGAGACCGACGGTCTGTCGCTCTCCTTCGGCGACTGGCGCTTCAACCTGCGCGCCTCGAACACCGAGCCGCTTTTGCGGCTGAACATCGAGGCGCGCGGCAAGCCGGAGCTTGTGCAGGCGAAACTGGCCGAAATGCGCGCGCTGATCGAGGCCTGACCGAGGGCCGTGGGGCGGCTCTGGACAGCCCCGCCCGGCTGCCCCATGCTCGCGCCCCGACAAGGGGTGCGCATGGGACATGATCTGATCATTCGCGGCGGGCGCGTCGTGACCGGCGGCGCGGTGGCCGAGGCCGATATCGCCGTCACCGCGGGCCGGATCGCGGCGGTGGGCCATGGCCTCGGCGGGGCCGAGGTGGTCGAGGCCAAGGGCCTGCTGGTCACCCCCGGCGGCGTCGATCCGCATTGCCACATCGAGCAGATGTCGGGCATGGGCCTGATGAATGCCGACACGTTCGAGACCGCCACGCGCTCGGCGGCGATGGGCGGCACGACCAGCGTGATTTCCTTCGCCGCGCAGGCCAGGGGGCAGCGGCTGCGCGATGCGGTCGCCGATTACGCGGCCCGGGCCGCGCGCGGCGCGGCGGTGGACCACGCCTTTCACCTGCTGATCGCGGACCCCGGCGCGCCGGATTTCGACGAGGACCTGCGCGCGCTGATCGCGGCGGGGCATCGGTCGGTCAAGCTGTTCACCACCTACAACATCGGGCTGGACGATGCCGCGATCCTGCATGTCCTGCGCATCGCGGGCGAGGCGGGCGCGCTGACCTGCATCCATGCCGAGAATGACGCGATCATCGCCGCGGCGCGCGCGCGGCTGCTGGCCGAGGGGCGCATCCGGCCCATCGACCACGCCGCCTCCCGCCCGCGCGAGGCCGAGATCGAGGCGGTCGCGCGCATGTGCCGGCTGGCCGAGGCGGCGCGCGCGCCGGTGATGATCTTCCACGTCTCGACCGCCGAGGCCGTGGCCGAGATCGCTGCCGCCCGCGCGCGCGGCGCGCCCGTCTGGGCCGAGACCTGCCCGCATTACCTGTTCCAGACCGAGGATGTGCTCGACCGCCCCGGCATGGAGGGGGCGAAATGGATGTGCTCGCCCCCGCAGCGCACCGGGGCCGATCAGGCCGCCCTCTGGGCCGGGCTGGCGGCGGGGCATCTGCAGATCGTGTCCTCGGACCACGCGCCCTATCGCTTTGACGAAACGGGGAAGTTTTCCAACGGGGTCGACGCCCCCTTCCCCGCCATCGCCAATGGCATGCCGGGGCTGGAGCCGCGCCTGCCGCTGATGTTCGACGCGATGGTCAGCGCCGGGCGGCTGGGCCCCGCGGGCTTCGCGCAACTGACCAGCGCGGCGCCCGCCGACCTCTACGGGCTGCCCGGCAAGGGGCGGATCGCGCCGGGATATGACGCCGATCTCGTGCTCTGGGACATGGACCGCGCGGTCACCTACGGGGCGGACGACCTGCACGACAACGTGGGCTACAATCCGTGGGAGGGCCGCACCGTCACCGGCTGGCCGGTCGCCACCTACCTGCGGGGTCAGGCCGTGATGCGCGAGGGCGAGTATCTCGGCCAGCCCGGCGCGGGGCGCTGGCTGAAGCGCGAGGCGATCGGGGCGCGGCCCGCCGACATCACCGGAGAGGCACCATGACCGACAGACCGACCGCGCCGAACGTGCTGGCCATCACCTTTCTCTACTATCGCGACCTGCCCGGCGCCTTTGCCTTCTACCGGGACGTGATGGGCTTTCCGCTTGCCATCGACCAGGGCGACCTCGCCAAGATCGTGCGGATCGCGCCGAACGCGCACCTGGGGCTGGTGGACGAGGCCAAGGGGATGAACGACTGGCAACAGGACAAATGTGTACAAGTCTGTGTAAGGGTTGAAGATATAGATGCGTGGTACGCGTATTTGAGCGAAAAACAGGTCGATAACCTGTCGTCTATGTTCGAAAACGACAAGATCGGAATCCGCGCTTTCGTCTTTCGCGATCCGGAGGGCTACCAGATCGAGATGCAGCAGACCACGCGGGCGGACGCATGACCGGCACGATCTTCGTCCTCAACCCCAACTCGTCGGACACGGTGACCGAGGGCATCGCCGAGGCCATCGCCCCCCTGCGCAACCTGCCCGCCCCCGTCACCTGCCTGACGCTGGCCGAAGGCCCGCCCGGCATCGAGAGCCAGGCGCAGGCGGATGAGACCATCGCGCCGATGCTGGCACTCGCCGCCCGGCTGGAGCCGGAGGCCGCGGGCTATGTCGTCGCCTGTTTCGGCGACCCCGGCGTCCATGCGCTGCGCGACCGGACGGCGAAACCCGTGCTGGGGATACAAGAGGCCGCGGTCGCAACTGCCCTGACCCTCGGCCAGCGCTTCGGCATCATCGCGATCCTGCCGGCCTCGATCCCGCGCCACCTGCGCAGCCTCGGCGCGATGGGGGTGCTGGACCGGCTGGCCGGCGACCGGGCGCTGGGGCTCGGCGTGGCCGATCTCGCCGACCCCGCCACGACCGAGACGCGCCTGATCGAGACAGGCCGGAGCTTGCGCGACACCGACGGGGCCGAGGTTCTGATCCTCGGCTGCGCCGGGATGGCGCGCTACCGCGCCACGCTGGAGCGGGCGCTACAGATCCCCGTGATCGACCCCTGTCAGGCCGCCGTTGCGATGCTTCAGGGGCGCATCGCGCTCTCCCAGACCCACCGCCCCGGAGGCTGACATGCGCATCCCCAAGCTGCTCGACGAAACCGCCCGCGGCGTTTTCACCATCGCCGCCACGCCCTTCCTGCCCGACGGGGCGCTGGACCCCGAAAGCATCGACGGGATGGTCGCGTTCTACGAGGAGAAGGGGGCGACCGGCCTGACCATCCTCGGGATGATGGGCGAGGCGGGCAAGCTCTCGGACAAGGAGAGCCGGATCGTGATCGACCGGGTGACCGCGCGGGCCTCGGTGCCGGTGGTCGTGGGCGTCTCGGCCCCCGGTCTGGCGGCGGTCACCACGATGGCCAAGGCCGCGATGGACCGCGGCGCGGCGGGCGTGATGGTGGCCCCGACCGGCGGTTTGCGGACCGACGAGCAGATCATCGGCTATTTCGGGATGGTGGCCGATGCGCTGGGGGATATCCCGTGGGTGTTGCAGGATTTTCCGCTGGTCACCGGGGTGCAGATCACGCCCAGGGTTCTGCGCGCGATCTTCGACGCCTGCCCGACCTGCGTGATGCTGAAGCACGAGGATTGGCCGGGGCTGGAAAAGATCGCAGCGCTCAGGCGGATGGAGGCCGAGGGCGCGCGGCGGCTCTCGATCCTGTGCGGCAACGGCGGCATGTTCCTGCTGGAGGAGATGCTGAGGGGCGCCGACGGTGCGATGACGGGCTTTGCCTACCCCGAGATGATGGCCGAGGTGGTGCGCCTGATGGAGGCGGGCGACGAGGGGCGCGCACGCGATCTCTTCGACGCCTACCTGCCGCTGATCCGCTACGAAAGCCAGCCGGGGCTGGGGCTGGCGATCCGCAAATACACGCTCGCCAAACGCGGCGCGATCGCGCATCCGACCGTGCGCCGCCCCGGTCCGGCCTTGTCGGAAGCGACGATCGCCGAGACCGAGGCGCTCATCGCCCGGCAAGAGGCGCGTCTGGCGGCGCTGGGGTAAGCGGCGACATCCACCCCGGCTATCCCTAGGGGCTTCACCGGGGCGGATGTGCATCTCCGTTCACGGTCATCGGCATGCCTGCCTGTACCGCGCGCTCACCCTGTCGCGAAAAGGTTGAGAATCGGTGAACGGACCCCGGGATCTTCGTTCCGGAAATATGCCCGCCGGAGGCGTCCCGCCCTTCACCACCCCGCCCGACCGGCGCAACCGGGCGACATGGCCCCGGCAGGCGCCGCGGGTGGGTGGGCGGCGTCTGCCGGGGCCCGGTTCAGCAAGGAAACGGCCCGAGGGTTTCCCCCCGGGCCGCCGCTCATCGCGTTTCCAGAACGGGACGCATGCGCCCCGCCCTCCTGTTCGGAACCGCTCAGAACAGGTCGTTTTCCATGACCTTGGTCCAGGCCGCCGCGAAATCCGTCACGAATTTCGCCGGCGCGTCGTCCTGGGCGTAGACCTCGGCATAGGCGCGCAGGATCGAGTTCGATCCGAACACCAGGTCCACGCGGGTGGCCGTCCACTTCACATCGCCCGACTTGCGGTCGGTGATCTCGTAGAGGTTCGACCCCTTCGGAACCCAGCTGTTGGCCATGTCCGTCAGGTTGACGAAGAAGTCGGTCGTCAGCGCGCCCGCCCGGTCGGTGAAGACGCCATGCGTCGCCCCGCCGTGGTTGGCGCCCATCGCCCGCATGCCGCCGAGCAGGACGGTCATCTCCGGTCCGGTGAGGCCCAGAAGCTGCGCCCGGTCGAGCATCAGCTCTTCGGCGGCGACGGCATAGTCCTTCTTCATCCAGTTGCGGAACCCGTCGGCCAGCGGCTCGAGCACCGAGAAGCTCTCGGCGTCGGTCTGCTCGGCCGAGGCATCCCCACGGCCCGGCGTGAAGGGCACCTCGATGTCGAAGCCCGCGGCCTTGGCCGCCTGCTCGACACCGACATTGCCGGCCAGCACGATGGTGTCGGCCACCGAGGCGCCGTGCTTTGCCGCCAGCGGCTCGAGCACCGCGAGGACCGCGGCCAGACGCTCGGGCTCGTTGCCTTCCCAATCCTTCTGGGGGGCAAGCCGGATGCGCGCGCCATTGGCCCCGCCGCGCAGGTCCGACTGGCGGAAGGTGCGCGCGGAATCCCACGCCGTCGCCACCATGTCGGCGACCGAGAGCCCGGAGGCCGCGATATCGGCCTTGAGCGCGCCGACATCGTAGGAGGTGGAACCGGCCGGGATCGGGTCCTGCCAGATCAGGTCTTCGGCAGGGGCGTCCGGGCCGATGTAGCGGGTCCGGGGGCCGAGGTCGCGGTGGGTCAGCTTGAACCAGGCGCGGGCGAAGCAATCGTCGAAATAGGCCGGATCGGCCATGAATTTCTGACAGATCGCGTTATAGACCGGGTCCATCTTCATCGCCATGTCGGCGTCGGTCATCATCGGCATGACACGCTTGGTCGGATCGGTGGCATCGACCGGCATGTCCTCTTCGCGGATATCGACCGGCCGCCACTGCCATGCGCCCGCGGGCGATTTGGTCAGTTCCCACTCGTAGCCGAAAAGGAGTTTGAAATACCCCATGTCCCACTTGGTCGGGTGGGTCGTCCACGCGCCCTCGATGCCCGAGGTCACGGCATTCGCCGCCTTGCCGTCCATGTGCGGGTTGAGCCAGCCGAAGCCCTGGTTCTCGATCTCGCCCGCCTCGGGCTCGGCGCCCAGTGCGCCCGCATCGCCATTGCCGTGGGCCTTGCCGACGGTGTGGCCGCCGCAGGTCAGCGCTGCGGTTTCCTCGTCATCCATCGCCATCCGCGCGAAGGTCTCGCGCACCTGGCCTGCGGTCGCCAGCGGGTCGGGCTGGCCGTTCACACCCTCGGGGTTCACGTAGATCAGGCCCATCTGCACGGCGGCGAGCGGGTTCTCCATCGTGCCGGGCTTCATCACGTCTTCGTAGCGCGTGTCGGAGGGGGCGAGCCATTCCATCTCGGCGCCCCAGTAGGTGTCTTTCTCGGGGTGCCAGATATCCTCGCGGCCGAAGGAGAAGCCATAGGTCTTCAGACCCATGTCCTCGTAGGCCACCGTGCCCGCGAGCAGGATCAGGTCGGCCCAGCTCAGCGCGTTGCCGTATTTCTTCTTGACCGGCCACAGGAGGCGGCGGGCCTTGTCGAGGTTGCCGTTGTCAGGCCAGCTGTTCAGGGGCGCGAAGCGGATGTTGCCATGCCCGCCGCCGCCACGGCCATCGGCCAGGCGGTAGGAACCGGCGGAGTGCCAGGCGAGGCGGATCATCAAGCCACCGTAATGGCCGTAATCGGCCGGCCACCAATCCTGGCTGTCGGTCAGAAGCGCCTTGACGTCGGCCTTGACCGCGTCGAAGTCGAGCGTCTTGACCGCTTCGCGATAGTCGAAATCCGCACCCAGCGGCGACACCTTGGTGTCATGCTGGTGCAGGATGTCGAGCTTCAGCGTCTTGGGCCACCAGGAGGCCACATCCTGTTCCGCGGTGGTGATCGCGCCATGCATCACAGGGCATTTGCCCATGGCCTTGTCGTCTCCGTCCATCATCGTCTCTCTCCCGTCCAAGCGGCTGTCATGTGAAAGGCGTTTCCCACGGGGAGAGGTCGGAACCGGCCGATTCCCCGCGCCTTGGAATCGTTCTAGCAAATGCGACGCATCAGGATAAGTTGAATCTCCTGATTGTCATGATAAGTTCACCTTATGACAAACGTGACCCTCAAACAGCTCCGCTATGTCGAGGCGCTGGCCCGCCACGGCCATTTCGGCCGTGCCGCCGAGGCGAGTTCCGTCACGCAACCCGCGCTTTCCATGCAGATCAAGGAGTTGGAGGAAAACCTCGGCGCGCGCCTGTTCGAACGCGGCGCGCGGCAGGTGCGTCTGACGGGCCTCGGCGAAGAGATCGCGGCGCGCGCCCGCGACATCCTGCGCGCCGTGGACGAATTGGAAGACGTCGCCCGCACGCGGCGCGACGGGCCGGGCGGTCGGCTGCGGCTGGGGGTGATCCCGACGATCGCGCCTTACCTTCTGCCGCGGCTGATCCGCGACCTTGCCGCGCGTTATCCGGGCGTCGAGTTGCAGGTGCGCGAGACCCGGACCGAGGGGTTGATCGCCGAGTTGCACGAGGGGCGGCTGGATACCGCGCTTGTGGCGCTGCCGGTGTCGGAGCCCACGCTGGAGGAGGTGGCGCTGTTTTCCGAGGGCTTCGTCCTCGTCCGACCCGAGGCCGAGGCCCGTGCCCCCGTGCCTGCGCCCGAGGCGCTGCCGGACATGCAGCTGCTGCTGCTGGAGGAGGGGCATTGTTTCCGTGACCAGGCGCTCGAGGTCTGCGGCTTGCGCGCCTCCAGCCCGCGGGCGGGGCTGGACGGCTCGTCGCTGTCCACGCTGGTGCAGATGGTGGGGGCGGGCATCGGCGTGACGCTGATCCCCGAGATGGCGGTGGGGGTGGAAACGCGCGGCGCAGCCGTTGCGGTGCAGCGCTTCGAGGCGGGACGGCCGGTGCGGACGGTCGGCATGATCTGGCGGCGGTCCAGCCCGCTGGCCCCAGACCTGCGCGAACTGGCCGAGGTGGTGCGCCAGTCGGCCGAGGCGATGTATGCGGCGGCGGCGGCCTAGCCCCGCGCCGCGGCCACGATTTCCTCCACCAGCACATCCAGCGTGTCGATGCCCCGGACGCCCGGCGCGACAGCGTCGGCGATCAGCGAGAACTCGGTGCAGGCGATCAGCTGCACCTCGGCGCCGTCCTTCAGCAACGCCTCGGACGCACGCAGAAGTGCGGCGCGCGCCATGGCGACCTGCCCCTCGGCCTTGATCCGGCGGATCGCCGCCAGCAGCTCATCGCCCGCAGCGGGGTGGAGGACCGAAAGCCCCTCCGCCACCAGCGCGCGGTCGAAAAGCCCGACCCTCGCCACGGCGGGCGAAGCCAGAAGGCCGATCTTGCCCCCCTGCCCCGCCGCCTGCCGCGCGGCGCGGGCAGAGGCTGCGACCATGTCGATCACCGGGACCGAAACGGCGGCGCGGATCGCGGGCAGGTAGTGGTGCGCCGTGTTGCATGGCATGGCCAGCGCCTGCGCGCCCGCGGTCTCCAGCCTGCGGGCCATCGCGGCCAGAACCGGGGCGGGGTCGGGGCCGGTGCCCTCGATCAGATGGGCGATGCGGCTGGGCACCTGGGGGTTCTGGTCGACGATCAGCGGCACATGGTCGGCGTCATCCGTCGCGGGGACGGCGGCGATGATCCGGCTCATCAGCAGGACCGTCGCCTCCGGCCCCATGCCGCCGAGGATGCCGATGGTCCTCATCCTCGCGCCAGGGCGCCCTTGTAGGCGAACAGGCCGACGGCCCCGCCGGTGTGGAGGAAGACAACGCGCTCGTCCTTGGTGAAGCGCCCGCTTCGGCACCAGTCGATCAGCCCCGCCGCCCCCTTGCCGGAATAGACCGGGTCCAGCAGGATGCCCTCAAGCTCGGCAAACATCCGGATCGCCTCGAGCGTGTCCTCGCGCGGCAAGCCGTAGCCCGCGCCGACATAATTGGTGTCGGCCACCACGTCCTCGCGCCTCACCACGCCGGGGCAGCCCAGTTTCTCGGCGGTGCGACAGGCGAGGTCGTAGACCATCTGCTCCTGCTTTTCCTGCGGCGCGCGGGTGCCGATGCCCAGCACCGGGATGCCGGCGTTGAGCGCGCACATGCCCGCCACAAGCCCCGCCTGCGTGCCCGAGGAGCCCGTCGCATGGACCAGCCGGTCGATCACCAGCCCCGCATCATTGGCCTGCGCCAGCAGTTCCAGCGCACAGTTGACGTAGCCCAGCGCGCCCGTGGGGTTCGAGCCGCCGCCGGGAATGGTGTAGACGGTGCGGCCCTTGGCGCGCTCGGCCTCGGCGGCGGCCTCCATCGCGGCGGGCATGTCGGTGCCGCCGGGGTGCACCTCGGTCGTGGCCCCGTGCAGGTGGTCGAGCAGCACGTTGCCGTTCTGGGTATAGTCCGGGTCCTGGTAGCCCGTGCGATCCTCGAGCAGGATATGGCAGCCGATCCCCAGTTTCGCGGCGAAAGCCGCGGTCTGCCGGGCATGGTTCGACTGCGTCGCCCCTTGCGTCATCACCATGTCGGCGCCCTGCGCGATGGCCTCGGCCATCAGGAATTCAAGCTTGCGCGTCTTGTTGCCGCCCGTGGACATCCCCGTGCAATCGTCGCGCTTGATCCAGATCTCGGGGCCGCCCAGCGCCTCGGACAACCGGTCGAGCCGCTCCAGCGGGGTCGGCAGATGGGCGAGACGGACACGGGGAAAACGGGCGAGATGCATGGCGCTGCTCCGGCTGGGATGGGTCGGGCGGAGCTTTGCACCCTTTGTCGGTAATTGACAATCGGCGGGCATGCTGCAACTCCGAAGCGGTGGCTGGCTGCGCCGCTCGTCACGCTGGGCAGAGGCGCTACATCGGATGAGGGGCGTCCGCGGGGAGAGGCGGACGAACGAGGGAGACGACGGCATGACGGAAACTTTGGCGGCGCTCATCGCAGCGCATCAGGACGGCGCGCGCGCGATCGGCGCACCGGGGCGCGACTGGCTCGATTTCGGCGGGCTGAGGGCACAGGCCGGGGCGGTCGCCGCGGCTCTGCACGGGGCGGGCGTGGGCCGGGGCGACCGGGTGGCGATCGTGCTGCCGAACGGGCCGGAAATGGCCGCGGCCTTCGTCACGGTGGCGGGCGTGGCCACGACCTGCCCGCTGAACCCGGCCTACCGGCAGGACGAGTTCGCCTTCTATCTCGAGGACCTGAAGGCCAAGGCGATCATCCTCGCCGAGGGCGAGAGCGGCCCGGCCCATGCCGCGGCGGCGGCGCTGGGGCTGTCGGTGATCCGGCTCTCCTTCGACGCGGGCGATCCCGCGGGCGTCTTCACCCTGCGCGCCGAGGGGCGCGCGGGCGAGGCCGACACCACGGCGCCGGGCGCCGATGACGTGGCGCTGATCCTGCACACCTCGGGCACGACCTCCAGGCCCAAGATCGTGCCGCTGCTGCAGTCGAACATCGCGGCCTCGGCGCGCAACATCGGCGCGTCGCTGGCGCTGACGCCCGAGGATCGCTGCCTGAACATCATGCCGCTCTTCCACATCCACGGGCTGATCGCCGCTGTCTCGTCCAGCCTCGCGGCGGGCGGGTCGGTCTGGTGCGCGCCGGGCTTCGACGCGATGAGGTTCTTCGGCTGGATGGAAGAGGCGCGGCCCAGCTGGTACACCGCCGTGCCGACGATGCACCAGACGATCCTCGCGCGTGCCCCGCGCAACGCCGGGACGATCGCGAACGTGCCCCTGCGCTTCCTGCGCTCCTCCTCGGCCTCGCTGCCCGGCCCGGTGATGGAGGCGCTCGCCGCCACCTTCGGCGCACCGGTGATCGAGGGCTACGGGATGACGGAGGCCACGCACCAGATGGCGTCCAATCCCCTTCCGCCGCGCGCGCAGAAACCCGGATCGGTGGGCGTGGAGGCCGGACCGCTGGTGCGCATCGCCCACGAGGCCGAGGACCGGCTGATCGAGGGCGTGGGAGAGATCGTGATCTCGGGGCCGAACGTGACACCGGGCTACGAGGGCAACCCGGAGGCCAACGCGAAAAGCTTCTTCGAGGCCGAGGGCCGACGCTGGTTTCGCACCGGCGACCAGGGGGCCTTCGACGCCGAGGGCTACCTGACGCTGACGGGGCGGCTGAAGGAGATCATCAACCGCGGCGGCGAGAAGGTCTCGCCGCTGGAGGTGGACGGGGTGTTGTCGGCGCATCCGGCGGTGGCGCAGGTCGTGACCTTTGCCCTGCCGCATCCGAAGCTCGGCGAGGAGGTGGCCGCCGCCGTGGTGCTCAAGGACGGCGCCGCCGCGACCGAGGCGGAGATCCGGGCCTTCGCAGGCGAGCGGCTGGCCGCCTTCAAGGTGCCGCGCCGCGTGGTGATCCTGGACGAGATCCCGAAAGGGGCCACCGGCAAGTTGCAGCGCATCGGGCTGGCCGAGAAACTGGGGCTGGTCGAGGACGCGTGAGGGTCGGGATCGTCGCCTTCGGCGCCGACCCGTGCGAGGGGGCTGTCTGCCCCCTCGCGCTCCCCCGACCGTATTTTCGGAAAGATGAAGGGAAGGGCCGGTCCTGCAGGCGCGGACGGCCCATGAGGGACGCAACATGAAGATCTGCATTTTCGGGGCCGGCGCGATCGGCGGCTACATGGGCGCGAAACTGGCCGAGGCGGGGGCCGAGGTGAGCCTCGTGGCCCGCGGCCCGCACCTGGCGGCGATGAGGGAAAAGGGCCTGACCCTGGTCGAGGAAGGCGAGACGAAGACCTTCGCCGTCAATGCCTCGGACGATCCGGCAGCGCTCGGGGTGCAGGATTACGTCATCGTCACGCTCAAGGCGCATTCGGTGCCGCCCGTGGTGGGCAAGATGCAGCCGCTGATCGGGCCGGAGACGACCATCGTGTCGGGGGTGAACGGGGTGCCGTGGTGGTATTTCCACAAGATCGGCGGCCCGCTGGAAGGGACGCGGCTGGCCTCGGTCGATCCGGGCGACGCGCAATGGGACGGGTTCGGGCCGGACCGCGTGCTGGGCTGTGTCGTCTACCCGGCTGCAGAGGTGACCAGCCCCGGCGTCGTCAAGCATATCGAGGGGAACCGGTTTTCGCTGGGCGAGCCTGACGGGTCGAAGTCGGAGCGCGCGCTGCGGCTGAGCCAGGCGCTGGCGGCGGCGGGGCTGAAGGCGCCGGTGCGGCCGAGGCTGCGCGACGAGATCTGGGTGAAGCTCTGGGGCAACTTGTCGTTCAACCCGATCTCGGCGCTGACCCATGCCACGCTCGACGTGCTGTGCACCGATCCCGGCACGCGCGAGGTGGCGCGTAACATGATGCTCGAGGCGCAGGAGATCGCCGAGAGCCTCGGCGTGAAGTTCCCCATCGACGTGGACCGCCGGATCGAGGGCGGCGCGGCGGTGGGGGCGCATCGCACGTCGATGCTGCAGGATCTGGATGCCGGGCGCCCGATGGAAATCGACGCGCTGCTGGGGTCGGTGCAGGAACTGGGGCGGGTGACGGCGACACCGACGCCCACCATCGACACGGTGCTGGCGCTGGTGCAGCTGCGCGGGCGGGTCGCGGGGCTTTACGGCTGAGGGACCAGAACGCGGCAGAGATGGCGGGGGTCAGTCGCCCTCGTCCGTGTATTCCTTGTGCTTCGTGGCCTTTTCCGCCTCCTCCTCACGCTTGATCCGCTTGATGTCGAAGTGGAACCAGACCCACAGAAGCAGGCACACCACCGCGATCGCCCCGAAGACATACGGGGAAGCGGCGCTTTCGAAACCGCGGCCGGATGTCGATCCGATTGACATGGCTCTCTTCCCCCGCGCGGCGGCTGGACCAGGCAGGCGGCCCTCTCAGGCCCCGCCCGTCCAGATGACCGGGAACCAGTCCTCGCGCAGGACCTGCCCCGGCGTCATGTCATGCCCCGGAAAGGGCGGCGAGGTGCGGCCGGGGCGCTCGACATAGCGCGCATCGTCGCCCACCAGTCGCAGCGAGAATGCGCGGCGGCGCGCTGTCGTCTCGTTCCCGCGCGCGCCGTGCAGCGTCATGAAATGGAAGGCGACGGCGTCGCCCGGCTCCATCTCCCATTCCAGCACCTCCATCCCCTCGGCGTCCGGGTCGGGGACGGGCATGTAATCGGCCTCGTTGGGATAAAAGCTCGTCTCGGCCAGCCAGCGCGTCGGCAGCACGGGCCGCGGCCAGAGGTGCGAGCCCGCCACGCAACGCAGGCTGGCCGCGCGGACCGGGTCGAGCGGCGACCAGAAGCTGACGGTCTGTCGCCCTTCGACAAAGTAGTAGGGGCCATCCTGGTGCCATGGGGTGGGTTTCGACGTGCCCGGCTCCTTCACCAGCACATGGTCGTGGAACAGCTGCACACGGGTTGCGCCCATCAGGTCGGCGGCGACCTCGGCCGCGGGCGAGCTGCGGATCACCGCCTCGAATTCGGGGATGCGCTGCCAGTTGCAATAGTCGTCGAAGAAGCGCCCGCCCTCGCCCGGCTTGAGGTTCTCGGCGGCATGGGGGCCGGGGTCCGCCATGTTGCGGGCGACACCCGCGCGCAAGCTCTCGACGTGATCGGCGAAGAGGCCCTTGATCAGCACCGCGCCGTCGCGGGCGTAGGCGGCGATGTCGGCCTGGGTGACAAGCGGGTGGGGCATGGCGTGTCTCCTTGTCGTTGCGGCCCTGGCCGGCGTGTGACTACCGCAGCCAGAGCCGGGCGTAAGGCGGCAGCGGAATGCGGCCGTTGCCGTCGCCCACGGGGGCCTGCGACAGCGCATCCTCGAAGAGCGTCGCGCCATGCAGCGCGGCCCAGTCCACCGGCAGGCTCTGCCATTGCTCGGAGAAGTTGAAGACGCAGATCAGCGGCCCGGTCGCGGCCTGCCGCGCGAAGGCGAAGAGCGCGCGGTTGCCGGTGTCGAGGATCGCGGTGGGGTTGGCGCCGTGGATCTCGGGCGTGGCCGCGCGGCGGGCCATGATCGCCTTGAGCCCCGTCAGGAGGCGGGCGGGGACCGAGGCGGGATCGCTCCGCGCCTCCTCCACCCGCGCCCAGTCCATCAGCGGGCGGTGCAGCCAGCGGCTGTCATGGGCATGCGGCGGGTAGTCGGTGTAGCCGTAATCGTTCAGCATCCCCAGCTCGTCGCCCATGTAGATCAGGGGGATACCGCCGAAAGAGGCGATCAGCGCGTGGCCCATCAGCACCCGGTCGATGGCGCGGTCGAGCGCGACGGGATCGCCCGCCTCCAGTGCCCGCTCCACCCCGGCGAGCGAGGCGCAGGTGCCGCTGATGCGCTTGTCGCCGGTTTCGGGATCGTGCTGGAACAATTCGCCCTTGGCGAAGCTGCCCGGAAAGACGCCCTCGTAGAAATCCGACAGGAAGGCGCGGTGAAGCGGGCCGGAGAGGCCCACGGCACCGGCGTCCTCGTCCGTCACCGCCCAGCCGATATCGTCATGGCATCGCAGGTAGTTGGCATAGGTCGCGTTGGTGAGCGCGGGCGGGAAATGGGTGGCGAGGACATGGCTCATCATCCGCGTGTCGCGTGACGCCAGTGCCGACCAGACCTGCACCATGAGCGAGTTGTGATAGGCTAGGTTGCCTTCCTTGCCGTCATGGATGCCGCGCCCGAGATAGGGCAGCATCTCGGCCGGGCCGACGATCGCCTCCTCGAGGTGGATGACCGAGGGCGTGACGATCCGGCTGATGGCGCGCAGGGCCTGAAGAATCATGTGGCATTCGGGCTCCGACTGGCAGCGCGTGCCAAGCCGTTTCCACAAGAAGGCCACGGCGTCGAAGCGCAAGATCTCGACGCCGCGGTTGGCCAGGAACAACATCACCTCGGCCATTTCGAGAAAGACGCGGGGGTTGGCCCAGTTCAGGTCCCATTGGTGGTCGTTGAACGACGTCCAGACCCAGCGGCCCATCTCCTCGTTGAACAGGAAATTGCCCGGCGCATGGGCGGGAAAGACCTCGTGCGCGGTCTTTTCGTATTCGTTGGGCAGCGTGTCGTCGGGAAATGTCAGGTAGTAATCGCGGTAATCGGCCTCACCCCTGCGCGCGCGCACGGCCCAGTCGTGTTCCATCGCGGTGTGGTTCAGCACCAGGTCGATGCAGGTGCTCATGCCAAGGGCGCGGGCGGCGGCGACGGTTTCCTCGAAATCCTCCATCGTGCCGAGATGCGGGGCGATCCGGCGGTAATCCTGCACCGAGTAGCCGCCGTCATTGTCGCCCTCACGCGGCTTCAGGCAGGGCATGAAATGGATGTAGGTCACGCCGAGATCGGCGAGGTACTCCAGCCGCTTGCGCACGCCCTTCAGGTCGCCCGCGAAACGGTCGATGTAAAAGACATAGCCGACCATGCCGGGGCGCTGGAACCAGTCGGGCTCGAGGTCGCGGGCCAGGTCCAGCCGCTTGAGTTCGGGCGCGCGGGCCTCCCACGCGGCGCGCATCGCGCGGGTGAGATCGGCGCGAAACGCGTCATAGCCGGGATGCGCGCCGTAAAGCGCCTCCAGCATCGGCCAGAGGTCCTCGGCGCTGCGGAGCGCGCGCATCTCGTAAAGCTCGGCGTCGCTGACGGCGGCGCGGTTTGGCATCGTGTCCTTCATGGCGCGCGACAGAACCGTGCGCGCGCGCACATTGCAAGGGGGCTTGACGCGTTGGCCCCACGTGACAGCTATGTCCACCGCATCATCGGGGTGGCGCCGCGTGGTCCAAAGCGCTTTCAATTTCCCCGGCAGAGGTTTAGTTAGCGCTAACACGCGCCAGTCACGAGGCAGGGACAATGACCTATCAGGATGCCCGCGGGGCAGCAGGGATGCAGGAGATGATCCTGCGTCATCTGGGCTACACCATCGGCAAGGACGCGGCGCATGCCACCTTGCATGACTGGCGCATGGCGCTGAGTTTCGCCGTGCGCGACCGCATCGTGGACAGCTGGTTCGCCTCGACCCGCGCCTCCTACGAGGCGGGGGCGAAACGGGTCTATTACCTGTCGATGGAGTTCCTGATCGGCCGCCTTCTGGGCGATGCGCTGGTCAACCTGCGCGTCGATGCCGAGGCGAAAGCGGCGATCGAGGGGCTGGGCCTCGATTTCGACGCGGTGATCCATGACGAACCCGACGCGGCCCTCGGCAATGGCGGGCTCGGGCGGCTCGCGGCCTGTTTCCTCGAGTCGCTCTCGACGCTTTCCTGCCCCGCAATGGGCTACGGCATCCGCTACGAACACGGCCTGTTCCGGCAGAGCTTCGACGAGGGGCGGCAGGTCGAGGCCCCCGAAACCTGGCTGCAACAGCGCCACGCCTGGGAATTCGAGCGGCCCGAGACGCTCTACCCCATCGGCTTCGGCGGCCACGTCACCGAGGCCGAAGGCCGGATGATCTGGACCCCTGCGGAGGCCGTTCTGGCCGAGGCCTATGACACGCCCGTCGTCGGCTGGCAGGCCCGGTGGACCAACACCCTGCGCCTCTGGACCGCGCGGGCGGTCGATCCGCTGGACCTGACGCGCTTCAACCACGGCGATTACGTGGGCGCCGCCGCCCCCGAGATGCTGGCGCGCTCGATCAGCCGGGTGCTTTATCCCGACGACACGACCGAGGCAGGCAAGGAATTGCGCCTGAAGCAGGAGTATTTCTTCACCGCCGCCAGCCTGCACGACATCCTGCGCCGGTTCGACACCGAACATGACGACATCACCGCCCTGCCCGACAAGGTTGCGATCCAGCTGAACGACACGCATCCCGCCATCGCGGGACCGGAACTGGTTCGGCTGCTGCATGACGAGCGCGGGCTGCCCTTCGAGCAGGCGCTCGACCTCGCGCGGCGGGTGCTGAACTACACCAACCACACGCTTCTGCCCGAGGCGCTGGAGACATGGCCCGTCGGGCTGATGTCGCGGCTCTTGCCGCGGCACATGATGCTGATCGAGCGGATCGACGCCGAGCATGCGGCCGCCTACCCCGCGCGCGACACCCATGCCGTCTCGGACGGGCATGTGAACATGGGCGCGCTCAGCTTCATCATGGCCAACCGGGTGAACGGGGTTTCGGCGCTGCACACCGAACTGATGAAGCAGACCGTGTTTCAGGACCTGCACGCGCTGCACCCCGACCGGATCGTGAACCAGACCAACGGCGTGACGCCGCGGCGCTGGCTGCATGCCTGCAACCCGCGACTGTCGTCGATCATCACGGGTGCCATCGGCGAGGGCTGGGTGGGCGACCTCGAGCGGTTGTCCGAATTCGAGACGCATCTGGACGACGCGGGCGTGCTGGATGCCGTGGCCGCGGCCAAGCGCGCCAACAAGGTGGACCTGTCGAACTGGGTCGCCGCGACCCATGGCGTCACCCTCGACCCCGACGCCATGTTCGACGTGCAGATCAAGCGCATTCACGAATACAAGCGCCAGCATCTCAACATCCTCGAGGCGGTGGCGCTGTGGCAGGCGATCCGCGCCAACCCGCAGGCGGGCTGGACCCCGCGGGTCAAGATCTTCGGCGGCAAGGCCGCGCCCGGCTATGTCTTCGCGAAAAAGATCATCCACCTGGTCAACGATGTCGCCGCCGTGCTGAACGCCGACCCGGTGACCAGCCCCTTCCTCAAGGTCGTCTTCCTGCCCAACTACAACGTCACGCTGGCCGAGCGGCTGATCCCGGCCTCGGACCTCAGCGAACAGATTTCCACCGCGGGCAAGGAGGCCTCGGGCACCGGCAACATGAAATTCGCGCTGAACGGCGCGCTGACGGTCGGCACGCTGGACGGGGCGAACGTGGAGATCCGCGACCATGTGGGGGCCGAGAACTTCTTCCTCTTCGGGATGACCGCCGAAGAGGTCATGGCCCGCCGCGCGATCGAGGGCCACGCCGCCCGCGCGATCGAGGCCGATCCGCGCCTTGCCGCGGCGCTCGACGCGATCCATGACGGGGCGTTTTCCACCGGGGACCCCGCGCGCTACCACGACATCACCGGCAACCTGCGCGGGCCGGACTATTTCCTTGTCTGTTCCGATTTCACCGACTACTGGCGCGCCCAGCGCGAGGTCGACGCGGCCTACCGTGATGCAGGCGACTGGACGCGGATGGCCGCGCTGAACACGGCGCGCTCCGGCTGGTTCTCGTCGGACCGGACGATCCGGGGCTACATGGCCGATATCTGGGGCGCGTCGCCCGTCGCGCGGCCGGGTTGACCTGTTTGTCCTGTCCTGTAGCGTCCATGACATGACCGCAGGCCCGGACACCGCCGCCACCGCCCATCCCCCGCCGGGGGCGGCGGCCCGCATCCTCGCGGGAACCCATGACGATCCCTTCGCGGTTCTCGGGCCGCATGGCACGGGCGAGGCGCGGCATGTGACCGTCTTCGACCCCGGCGCGGCAAGAATGGCCGCCGTGATCGGCGAGACGGCCCATCCTCTGTCACCGGTCCCCGGCGCGCCCGGCCTGTTCCATGGCCCGGTGCCCGGCGAGGCGCCCTACGGGCTGCGGGCCACGGGCCATGATGGCGCGCAATGGGACATGGAAGACCCCTACCGCTTTGCCACCGTGCTGGGCGAGATCGACGAATACCTGATCGGCGAGGGAACCCATCACGCGCTCTGGCATGCGCTCGGGGCGCATGTGATGGCCCATGAGGGCGTCCACGGCACCCATTTCGCCGTCTGGGCCCCAAACGCGCGGCGCGTCTCGGTGGTGGGTGCGTTCAACGGCTGGGACGGGCGGCGCCATGTCATGCGCAAGCGCGGCGCGACCGGCGTGTGGGAGATCTTCCTGCCCGGCGTGGCCGAGGGCACGGCCTACAAATACGAGATCCTCGGGCCGGACGGCACGGCGCAGCCGCTCAAGGCCGACCCGGTCGGCTTCGGCGCGCAGCATCCGCCCGAGACCGCCTCGATCGTGCGCGACATCACCGGCTACGGCTGGCGCGACGGGAACTGGATGGAGACGCGCGCGGGCCGCAACGCGCGCAGCGCGCCGATCTCGATCTACGAGGTCCACCTCGGCAGCTGGCGCCGCAAGGCGCATGGCCGCCGCATCAGCTACCGCGAAGCGGCCGAGGAACTGGTGGGCTACGCCACCGACATGGGCTTCACCCATCTGGAGCTTCTGCCGGTCAGCGAATACCCGTTCGACGGCTCATGGGGGTATCAGCCGGTCGGCCTTTACGCCCCCACGATCCGCCACGGCCCCCCGCACGAGTTCCGCGACCTGGTGGACGCGGCGCATCTGGCCGGGCTTGGCGTGATCCTCGACTGGGTGCCGGGGCATTTCCCGTCCGACCCCCACGGCCTCGGCCGCTTCGACGGCACGGCGCTGTACGAACATGCCGACCCGAAGGAAGGCTTCCACAAGGACTGGAACACGCTGATCTACAACTACGGGCGGCGCGAGGTCTGCAATTACCTGCTCGCCAACGCCTTGTATTGGCTCGAGGAATACCACATCGACGGGCTGCGCGTGGATGCCGTGGCCTCGATGCTCTACCGCGACTACTCCCGCGACGAAGGCGAATGGGTGCCCAACATCCACGGCGGCAACGAGAACCTCGAGGCGATCGCGTTTCTAAAGGCGATGAACGTGGCGGCCTATGGCGCGCATCCGGGCGTCATGACGGTTGCCGAGGAAAGCACCTCTTTCCCGAAGGTCTCCGGCCCGGTCCACGAGGGCGGCCTCGGCTTCGGGTTCAAGTGGAACATGGGCTGGATGAACGACACGCTGCGTTACATGGCCGAGGATCCGGTGAACCGGAAATACCACCATGACAAGGTGACCTTCGGCCTGCATTACGCGTTTTCCGAGAATTTCGTCCTGCCGATCAGCCATGACGAGGTCGTCCACGGCAAGGGCAGCATGTACACCCGCATGCCCGGCGATCACGCCACGAAACTGGCCAACCTGCGCGCCTATTACGGCTTCATGTGGGGGCATCCGGGCAAGAAGCTCCTGTTCATGGGGCAGGAATTCGGGCAGGTGGCCGAGTGGAACCACGACGCCGAGATCGGCTGGCATCATCTGGATGATCCGGGGCACCGCGGCCTGCAACGGCTGGTGCGCGACCTCAACACGCTTTACCGCGGCACGCCCGCGCTGCACGTCAAGGACGCCGAGGGCGACGGGTTCGAATGGCTCGAAGGGGGTGACGCGGACCAATCGGTCATCGCGTGGATCAGGCGCGGCGGGCCGGATGAAAAACCGGTCGTCATGCTGACGAACTTCACCCCCGTCGAACGCCCCGCCTACCGCATCGGCCTGCCCCATGCGGGGCCGTGGCGCGAGGCGCTGAACACGGACGCCGCCCTTTACGGCGGCGGCAACCGCGGCAACCTCGGCCGGATCGAGGGCCGCGAGGGCCACAGCCACGGCCAGCCCGCCCATGCCGAGCTTTACCTGCCCCCGCTGTCCACGCTGTTCCTGGTACCTGACGAATAGACCCAGCGTCGCGGGGAGGCGGCGCGTCAAACGGGAGGAAGAACGACAATGGCCGGACCCTCGCAAAGGCTCGTTTCCCGCTCCATGGCCTTCGTGCTGGCGGGCGGGCGTGGCAGCCGCCTGATGCAGCTGACCGACAAGCGCGCCAAACCCGCGGTCTATTTCGGCGGCAAGGCGCGGATCATCGACTTCGCACTCTCGAACGCGCTGAACTCGGGCATCCGCAAGATGGCCATCGCCACGCAATATAAGGCGCATTCCCTCATCCGCCATTGCCAGCGCGGCTGGAGCTTCTTCCGCGCCGAGCGCAACGAATACCTCGACATCCTGCCCGCCAGCCAGCGCGTGGACGAGGTGCACTGGTACCAGGGCACCGCCGATGCCGTGTTTCAGAATATCGACATCGTCGACAGCTATGACGTGGATTACGTCATCATCCTTGCGGGCGATCACATCTACAAGATGGATTACGAGGTCATGCTGCGCCAGCATCGCGACACCGACGCCGACGTGACCATCGGCTGCCTGACCGTCCCGCGGTCGGAGGCCAGCGCCTTCGGCGTCATGGCTATCGACGCGACCGACCGCGTCACCAGCTTTCTCGAGAAACCGAAAGACCCGCCCGGCACGCCCGACGATCCGGATGTCACGCTGGCGTCGATGGGGATCTACGTCTTCAAGTGGTCCTTCCTGCGCGACCTGCTGATCCGCGACGCGGAAGACCCGAATTCCAGCCGCGATTTCGGCGGCGACCTGATCCCGCAGATCGTCGCCGGCGGCAAGGCGATGGCCCATCGGTTCGAGGCGTCCTGCGTCCGTTCCACCCCCGAGGCGCCGGCCTATTGGCGCGACGTCGGCACGGTCGACGCCTACTGGAAGGCGAACATCGACCTCACCAGCTTCGTGCCCGAACTGGACCTGTGGGACACCAACTGGCCGATCTGGACCTATTCCGAAAGCGTGCCGCCCGCGAAATTCATACATGACGAGGCCGACAGGCGCGGCAGCGCGATCTCGTCCATGGTCTCGGGCGGCTGCATCATCTCGGGCACCGAGGTGCGCGAGTCGTTGCTGTTCACGCGCGTTCACACGAATTCCTACTCGCAGCTGGTGCGCGCCGTCGTGTTGCCCGACGTGGTGGTCGAACGTCACGCGCGGCTGAGGAACGTGGTGATCGACCGCGGCGTGGTGATCCCCCGCGGCCTCGTCGTCGGCGAAGACCCGGAGGAGGACGCCAGGTGGTTCCACGTCTCACCCGGCGGCGTGACCCTCATCACCGAGGAGATGATCGCCAAGTGGCACGCCGCACGATGAAGGTTCTTTCCGTCACCTCGGAATGCGCGCCGCTGGTCAAGACCGGCGGGCTGGCCGATGTGGCGGGCGCGCTGCCCGGTGCGCTTGCGCCCCTTGGCGTCGAGATGCGGACGCTTCTGCCCGGCTACCCGAAGGTCATGGCGGGCGTGGGCAAGGCGAAACCCGTGTGGGAGGATGCCGACCTTTTCGGCGGTCCGGCCCGCGTGCTGGCGGCCAAGGCCCACGGCCTCGACCTGCTGGTGCTCGACGCGGCCCACCTCTACGACCGACCGGGCGGGCCCTATACCGATACCGCCGGGGCCGATTGGCCCGACAACCCCGAACGCTTCGCAGCGCTCAGCTGGGTCGCGGCCGAGATCGCGGGCGGCGCGCTGTCGAAATGGCGGCCCGACATCCTGCACGCCCATGACTGGCAGGCGGGGCTTGCGCCCTGGTATCTGCGCGAACGGCACGGCGGCGCGGGGGTCGGAAGCGTCCTGACCGTTCACAACATCGCCTTCCAGGGCAAGGCGGAGGTGGCCAGATTGCCCGATCTGCGGCTGACGCCCGAGGGCATGACGCAGGACGGCTTCGAGTTCTGGGGCATGATCAGCGCGCTCAAGGCCGGGCTGATGGCCGCCGACCGCATCACAACCGTCAGCCCGACCTATGCCGACGAGCTTCTGACCCCCGAATTCGGCATGGGCATGGAGGGGGTGCTGCGCGCGCGGGCCGATGTCTTTTCCGGCATCCTGAACGGCGTCGACCTCGAGGCATGGGCGCCGCCCTACAAGACCCCCGCAGGCAAGCGCCGCTACAAGACGCAGCTCAGGCGCGCCATGGGCCTGCCCGAGGCCGATGGCCCGCTCTGCGTCGTGGTCTCGCGCCTGACCTACCAGAAGGGGCTGGACCTGCTGCTTGCCGCCCTGCCGCGCCTCGTGGACGAGGGCGGGCAACTGGCGTTGCTGGGCAGCGGCGAGGCAGGGCTCGAGGCCGCGTTTCTCAAGGCCGCCGAGCACCCCAACGTGGCCGTCACCATCGGCTATGACGAAGACCTCGCCCGCCTGCTGATCGAGGGCGGCGACGCGATTCTCGTGCCCTCGCGCTTCGAGCCCTGCGGCCTGACGCAGCTTTACGGACTGCGCTTCGGGACCATCCCGCTGGTGGCCCACACCGGCGGGCTGGCCGATACGGTGATCGACGCCTCGCCCGCAGGTCTGCGCAGCGGCGCGGCAACCGGCCTGCAGGTGCATCCGGTTACGGCAGACGCGCTCAGCCGCGCCTTCGACAAGCTGGCCGCCCTTTACAGGCAGCCCGATCTGTGGCTGAGGATGCAGAAGAACGCGATGCGCGCGTCCGTCGGCTGGGACGACTCCGCCGCCGAGTACAAGGCGCTCTATGACGGCCTGAACGCAAGCTGATGACAGGACAGATCACGATTTCCGCCGGCCGCGCCGCGCCGCTGGGCGCGGTCTTCGATGGCGAAGGGGTGAATTTCGCCGTCTTCTCGGCCCATGCCACGCGCATGGTGCTGTGCCTGTTCTCGGACGACGGGCGCGAAACCCACCGCATCGCCCTGCCCGAACGGGATGGCGACGTGTGGCACGGCTATATCGCGGGCCTGCGCCCCGGCCAGCACTACGGCTACCGCGCCCACGGGCCCTATGCGCCGCACCAGGGCCACCGCTTCAACCCCAACAAGCTGCTCATCGACCCTTACGCCCGTCGCCTCACCGGCCACCCGCGCTGGCACGACGCGCTTTACGGCTACGACATCGCCCGCGACGACCTCAGCTTTTCCACGCTCGACAGCGCGCCCTGGATGCCGCGCTCGGTCGTGGTCGACCCCAGTTTCAGCTGGGGCAGTGACCGCCCGCCGGAAACCCCCGCCGAGGACAGCGTGATCTACGAGGCGCATGTGAAGGGCCTGACGCGCCTGCACCCGCAGGCCAGCCCCAAGGGCTCGTTCCTCGGCCTCGCCTCGGACCCGATGCTCGAGCATTACACCCGGCTCGGGATCACCGCGGTCGAGCTTTTGCCGGTCCACGCCTTCGTCGACGACAAGTTCCTGCACGACAAGGGCCTGACGAATTACTGGGGCTATCAGACCCTCGGCTTCTTCGCGCCCGACCCCCGCTACCTGACCGGCGGCGATATCTCGGAATTCCAGCAGATGGTCGCGCGGCTGCATTCGGCGGGGATCGAGGTGATCCTCGACGTGGTCTACAACCACACCTGCGAAGGCACCGAGATGGGGCCGACGCTCGCCTTTCGCGGGCTCGACAATGCCAGCTACTACCGGCTGGCCGAGGACCGGCGCCATTACATCAACGACACCGGCACCGGGAACACGGTGAACGTCGATCACCCCATGGTCCTGCGCATGATCATGGATTCGCTGCGCTACTGGGTCGAGGTGATGCATGTCGACGGCTTCCGCTTCGACCTTTGCGCCACGCTGGGCCGACAGGGCAACGAGGGGTTCAGCCCCGGCGCTGCCTTCTTCGACGCGGTGCGGCAGGACCCGACGCTGGCCCGCGTGAAACTGATCGCGGAACCCTGGGACATCGGGCCGGGCGGCTACCAGCTGGGCGCCTTTCCGCCCCCTTTCCTCGAATGGAACGACCGTTTCCGCGACACGGTGCGCCAATACTGGCGCGGCGATGCGGGGCAGGTGCCGCGGCTGGCCGACCGGATCACCGGATCGGCGCAGCAATTCGATCATTCGGGCCGGCCTGCGACCTCATCGGTCAACCTGATCACCGCCCATGACGGGTTCACGCTGACCGACGTGGTCAGCTACGACAAGCGCCACAACCACGCCAACGGCGAGGGCAACCGCGACGGGCACGGGGCGAATTATTCCGACAATCTCGGGATCGAGGGGCCGACCGCCGACCCCGCCATCCGCACCGCCCGCGCGCGCCGCAAGCGCAACATGCTGGCCACGCTGTTCCTGTCGCAGGGCGTTCCGATGCTGCTGGCGGGCGACGAGATCGGCAACACGCAATCGGGCAACAACAACGCCTATTGCCAGGATAACGAGATCGGCTGGATCGGCTGGGAGGGCGCAGACGAGCCGCTCACCGAGGCGGTCGCGGCCCTGATCGCGTTCCGTCGCGCGCATCCGATCCTGCGGCAGAAACGCTTCCTCCACGCCCGCGAACGCGCGGTCGACGGTCTGCCCGACCTCTTCTGGTGGCGCGAGGACGGGGTCGAGATGACCGACGCCGACTGGCATGACGAAAGCCGCCGCCTGCTCTGCGTGGAAAAGCGCACCGCCGCCGGAACGCCCGCCTATGCCGCGCAGGAAACGGCGATCTTCCTCGCCTTCAACGCCGGTGGCGCAGCGGACATCACCCTGCCCCCCGCACCCCGCGGCATGGGCTGGGTGGCCCGCATCGACACCTCGGAAGAGGGCGTCGCGGTCGCGCGCCCCGCCGCGGGCAGCATCGCCTGCCCCGCCGATTGCGTCCTCGCCCTCGTGCTGGAGCCTGTCGCGTGACCGACCCGATCGCCCGGCTTGCCTGTGCCATGGGCATCCTGCCCCGCTACACCGACCAGACCGCGCTGGTGCGCGAGACGGGGCGCGAGACGGCGCTGGCGCTGCTGGCCGCCATGGGAGAGGAGGCGGCGACCGAAGCCGGGGCAGCGGACCGCCTCGCGGCCCTGGAGGCCGAGGATGCCGCCCGCCCCCTGCCCCGCTGGATCGTGGCCGAGGCGGGCACGGCCCCGACCCTGCCCACCGACCCCGGCGCATGGTCGCTGACGCTGGAGGACGGCACCGAGGCCGAGGGCCGCGGCCCGACCCTGCCCGCCCTGCCCCTCGGCCTGCATGTCCTGCGCGCGGGCCCGCACGAAACGACGCTGCTCGCCGCGCCCCCCGCCTTGCCCATCCCGCCGCGCGGCTGGGGCGTCACCGCGCCGCTCTGGGGCCTCAGCGCCCCCGACACGCCCGGTTTCGGCGATTTCGACGACCTGCGCCGCACCGGCGAAGCGCTCGGCAAAACCGGCGCGGGCTTCCTCGGGATCAACCCGATCCACGCTTGCTTCCCGACCGAGGCCACATGGGCCAGCCCCTATTCCGCCTCGCACCGCCGCCGCCTGAACCCGCTGCACATCGCGACCGGGCCGGGCGTGGCGACCGGCCCGCTGGTGGATTACGCGCGCGAAATCCCCGCCAAGCGCGCCGCCCTGCGCGCGGCCTACGACACCTTCGCAGGTGATCCCGCCTTCGACACGTGGACCGCGCAAGAAGGCGATGATCTCACGCGCTTCGCCGCCCACCAGGCCCTGAGCGACCGCTACGGCGCGCTCTGGACCGACTGGCCCGCCCATCTGCAAACCCCCGAAGGGGCCAGGGCCCACGCCCCCGAACCCGAGATCCGCTACCACGCGTGGCTGCAATGGATGGCGCACCGCCAGCTGACCGACACCCAAGCGGCACTGACCGGCGCGGGGATGCGCTATGGCCTCTACCTCGACCTCGCCGTCGGCACCCACCCGGCCGGGGCCGAGACCTGGGCCGACCCAGACAGCTTCGCCCGCGGCGTCTCGCTCGGCGCGCCGCCCGACGCGCTGGGGCCCGAGGGGCAGGTCTGGACCCTCGCCCCCCTCGACCCCCACGCGCTCGACCGTGGCCATTTCCGCACGCTCGCCGAGACCCTGCGCCGCCAGTTCGCCTATGCGAAGCTTTTGCGCATCGACCATATCCTCGGGTTCGAGCGCGCCTTCTGGGTCGCGCCCGGCCTGCCCGGCGCCTATGTCCGGATGCCGCGCGCGGCCATGCTCGCCGTCGTCCGGATCGAGGCCGCCCGCGCGGGCGCCACCGTGATCGGCGAAGACCTCGGCAATATCCCCGACGGGTTGCAGGACGCGCTGGCGGCCTCGGGCATCCTCGGCTGTCGCCTGCTGCAATTCATGCAGGACCACGCGGGTCACGCGATCCCGCCCGAGCACTATCCGCCCCTGAGCCTCGCCAGTTTCGGCACCCATGACCTGCCCACCCATGGCGGCTGGGCACGGGGCGGCGACATCCGCGCGCGCCGCGCGATCGGCCGGATCGGCGACGAGGTCGAGGCCCGCGAACTGGCCGAGCGGGCGCGCTCGGCCCATGCCTTCGCCACCGCCGCGGGCGGCGATGACACGGAGGCGATGCACGCCTTTCTCGCGCGCACCGCCTCCGCGCTCGTCGCGGTGCAGGCCGAGGATGTGCTGGGCGTGACGGATCAGACCAACCTGCCCGGCACCATCGACGAACACCCGAACTGGCGGCGCAAGCTGCCCGTCTCTGGCCCCGACATGGCCAGCGCCCCGGCGATGGGCCGGGTCGCCGCACTGATGAAGACCGCGGGGCGTTAGCCCGCGTCGGTCCCCTCGACGACGAGGATCACGCTCTCGGCGGTGCGGCGGCGGATATCGGCGACCTCCTGGTAATCGGGGTCGTTATAGGCGGCCAGCGCCGCCTCGTAGCTCGGGAATTCGATGACGACATGGCGGCTGAGGGTCTCGCCCTCCATCACCTGAGCCTGCCCGCCCCGGACGACGAAACGCCCGCCAAGCGCGTGCAGGATCGGCGTGTCGCGCTCGACATATTCCTTGTAGGCCTCGGGGTCGTTCACGGTGATATGGCCGATGATGTAGCCCTTGGGCATGGTGCCCTCCCTTGTCTGCGATGTCTCGGCCCGTTCTCGCCCCCGCGCGCGGCGGGCGCAAGCGCTCCGCGCGCTTCACGCTTTCTTAACCTCGCCATGGGAGGGTCCCCGGCCATGGACATGTCCCGGCGGGTCTGACACGCCCGTCACCCAGGTAACCGTTCCGCGGCCGAAGACAGCCCCAAAAGGGCCAAGGCGGCGGGCCGAACAGAGCCGGACCACGGGGTCGCCTTGACAGGGCGGCCAGACGGACACCGCCTTGGCGGCGCCGCCATCCCTTATACCTTGACGCAGCGGCCAAGTGGCCGCCAGACGATCAAAGAGATCGCGAAACCGGGAAATCCTGTCAGAAAATGGATGCAGACTCGGCGCTTCGCATGCTCATGGGCCATTTTTATTTCACAAATCGAACATCGACCCCTCCCGCAACGGAAGGGGTCGCCGCGCTTTACATTGCCGCCGCAAGACTTTCCAAAATCGAACGCGATGAGGCCGAAAATCGGCTGAACACCCCTGTGAAGGTTCCGAATTCGCACCCGGCGCCGCTGATCCCGCCTCAGGCCGCCCCGTAGCCCCCCGGCGTCGGCGTCGTGACGATCACCGCCTCTCCCGGCTCCAGCACGGTCTGGTCGCAGGCGCGCAGCCGTTCGACCGTCCCATCCTTGCGCCGCACCTCGGTTTTCCCCACCTGCCCGTCACCGCCGCCCGCGATGCCCCGCGGGGGCGCTGCGCGATGCGAGGACAGGATCGCGCAATCCATCCGGTCCAGGAACCGCAGGCAGCGCTCGGTCCCGTCGCCCGCGGGCCAGGCCCCCTGCCCGCCTGATCCGGGGCGCAGCGCGAAGCGTTCCAGCAGCACGGGAAAGCGCATCTCCAGCACTTCCGGGTCGGTCAGGCGCGAATTCGTCATGTGGGTATGCACCCCCGACGTCCCGGCGAACCCGCGGCCCGAGTTCATCACGCCCGCAGGCGAGCCCGAACAGATCGTCTCGTAATACTGGTAGGTGTCGTTGCCGAAGGTCAGGTTGTTCATCGTGCCTTGCGCATTGGCCAGCACCCCCAGCGCACCAAAAACGGCGTTGGTCACATGCTGCGACGTCTCGACATTGCCCGCCACCACCGCGCGGGGATAGGCGGGTTTCAGCATGGACCCCTCGGGGATGACGATACGGATCGGGCGCAGGCACCCGGCATTCATCGGAATGGGCGCCTCGACCATCACGCGGAAACAGTAGAGGACCGCCGCCCGCGTCACCGGCTCGGGCGCGTTGAAGTTGTTGTCCGTCGCCGCGCTCGTCCCGGTGAAATCCACCGTGGCTTCGCGCGCCGCGCGGTCCACCGTGATCTTCACGCGGATCACCTGGCCGGTGTCGGTCGGATATTCGTAGGAACAATCCTCCAGCCGCCCGATCAGGCGCGCGACCTCTTCGGCGGCGTTGTCCTGCACATGGCCCATGTAGGCCTCGACCGTTTCCAGCCCGAACTCCGCCACCATGCGCCGCAACTCGGCGGCCCCTCGCTCGTTGGCGGCGACCTGCGCCTTCAGGTCGGCGATGTTCTGGTCGGGGTTGCGCGCCGGATAGGGGTGGTCGGTCAGCAGGTCGCGCAGCGCCTCCTCGCGGAAGGTGCCGTCACGCGCCAACAGGAAGTTGTCGAACAGCACCCCTTCCTCGTCCACGGTCTTTGCCAGCGGCGTCATCGAGCCCGGCGCCGTGCCGCCCACATCGGCGTGATGCCCGCGCGAGGCCGCCCAGAACAGGATCGTCTCGCCGTCATCGTCGAAGACCGGCGAGACGACCGTGATGTCGGGCAGATGCGTGCCGCCATTGTAGGGCGCGTTCAGCGCGTAGACATCGCCGGGGCGGATCTGCCCCTCGTTCAGGCGGATCACGGTTTCCACGCTGCGATCCATCGAGCCGAGATGCACCGGCATGTGCGGCGCATTGGCCACCAGCGCGCCGTCACGGTCGAAGACGGCGCAGGAAAAATCGAGCCGTTCCTTGATGTTGACCGAATGTGCGGTGTTCTGCAGCGCAACGCCCATCTGCTCGGCGATGTTCATGAAGAGGTTGTTGAAGACCTCCAGCAGGATCGGATCGGCCTCGACCGTGCCCGCGGCTGACGTCCGCGCCATACGCTCGTGCCGCCGCATCACGATGTCGTCGCGGCCCGTCAGTTCGGCGGTCCAGCCGGGTTCCACGACGATGGTCTGGTTGGCCTCGATGATCAGCGCGGGGCCCTTGACCCGGTCGCCCGGTGACAAGGCCTCGCGCGGATGGACGGCGGCCTCGACCCAGGCATTCTTGCAGAAGATCGGCACGCGCGTGTCGCTTTCGGCTTCGCGGGCGTCCGCGCGGGACACGTCCGCCGCGCCGGTCTCGTGGGGGGCTTCGGTGATCTCGACCTCGACGGCCTCGACCGTCACCGGCTTGTCGGGCGAGACGAAGCCGAATTGCGCCTTGTGCGCGGCTTCGAACTCGGCCCGCGCGGCGGCGGCGTCGCAGTCCCATGTCACCGGCAGCGCGGTGTCCGTGCCCGCGTAGCGCAGGTGAAGGCGCGTGACCGCGCTTGCCGCCGCGGCGTCCACGCCCTGCTCCGTCACCTCGGCGTTGACGGCTTGCGTCAACTGCGCCTCGAGCGCCGCGATGGCGGCGAGGCTCCCCTCGCCCAGCTCCTCGACCAGCGCCTGCTGGCGGCTGGCCGAGACGGTCGCGCGGCCGATCCCGTAGGCCGAGAGCAGGCCCGACAAGGGATGGATCAGCACCGCCTCCATCCCCAAGGCATCGGCGACAAGGCAGGCATGCTGCCCCGCCGCGCCGCCGAAAGCGTTGAGCAGGTATTTCGTCACGTCATAGCCGCGCTGGACGCTGATCTTCTTGATCGCGTTGGCCATGTTCTCGATGGCGATGGTCAGGAAGCCTTCAGCCACCACTTCGGGTGATTTGCCCTCGACCTCCGCGATCTTGGCGAAAAGCGACCGGACCACCGCGTCATCCAGCGCGGCGTCCTGCTCGGGGCCGAAGACGCGGGGGAAGAACTCGGGGCGCAGCTTGCCCAGCATGACGTTGGCGTCGGTCACCGTCAGCGGCCCGCCGCGGCGGTAGCAGGCGGGGCCGGGGTTGGCGCCCGCGCTGTCAGGGCCGACGCGGAAGCGGCCCGGATCGGCATGCAGGATCGAGCCGCCACCGGCGGCGACGGTGTGGATGCGCATCATCGGCGCGCGGATGCGCACGCCCGCGACCTCGGTGTCGAAGGCCCGCTCGTAGCCGCCCGCGAAATGCGCCACGTCGGTCGAGGTGCCGCCCATGTCGAAGCCGATGACCTTCTCGAAACCCGCGTCACCCGCGGTCTCGACCATGCCCACGACACCGCCCGCGGGGCCGGACAGGATCGCGTCCTTGCCCTGGAATTTCTCGGCCGCCGTCATGCCGCCCGAGGACATCATGAATTGCAGCGTCGGCCCCGGCTCGCCCGCGGGCGTGGCCCCCAGCGCATCGGCCACGCGGGCGACGTAGCGGCGCAGGATTGGGGAGAGGTAGGCGTCGACCACCGTGGTGTCGCCGCGGCCCACCAGCTTGACCAAGGGGGAAACCTCGTGGCTGACCGAGACCTGGCCAAAGCCCATCCCGCGCACCATTGCGGCAAGGGCCGCCTCGTGATCGGGCGTCTTCCAGGCGTGCATCAGCACGATGGCGGCCGCGTCGATCCCGTCGGCAATCGCCGCCTCCAGCTGGTCGCGCAACGGCGCCATGTCGAGCGGCAGCTCGACCGCGCCATCGGCGCGCAGGCGTTCGTCGACCTCGATCACCCGCTCATAGAGCTGTTCGGGCAGCAGGATCTCCTTGGCGAAGATATCGGGCCGCGCCTGGTAGGCGATGCGCAGCGCGTCGCGGAAGCCCTTGGTGATCAACAGCAATGTCCGGTCGCCCTTGCGCTCGAGAAGCGCGTTGGTGGCGACCGTCGTGCCCATCTTCACCGTGCCGATGCGGGCGGGGTCGATCTTGCCGCCGAGCAGACGGCGGATGCCCTCGATCGCGGCATCCTCGTAGGCTTCGGGGTTCTCGGACAGAAGCTTGAGCGGATGCACCGCGCCCGCCCCGTCGCGGCCCACCACATCGGTGAAGGTGCCGCCCCGGTCGATCCAGAAATCCCACGTTTCGGGCGCAGCGACATCGGCCATCCCGGGCCTCCCCTCAAAGGTGAATGGATGCCCTTGGGTGGGCCGGATCGCGGGCGGCGTCAACCGCGATCTGGCGCGCTCAGCAGTCCAGCGTCGTCCGCCGTTCCCAGTCGGTCAGGTGGCGGGTGTAGTCGACCCACTCGGCATGCTTGTATTTCGCGAAGGAGGCCGCGGCCTCGGCCCCGATCCCGTCGCACAGCGCGGTGTCGGCCTCGAACGCCCGCACGGCGTCGAGCAGGTTCAGCGGCAGTTTCGGCGCATCGACCGTGTGGCCGTCGACATACATGTCGATATCCAGCCGCTGGCCCGGATCGGACTTGGTGGCGATCCCGTCCAGCCCCGCGGCCAGGATCGCGGCGGGCATCAGGTAGGGGTTCGCCGCGCCATCGGCCAGGCGCACCTCCAGCCGGTTGCTGTCGGGGATGCGCACCATGTGGGTGCGGTTGTTGCCGCCGTAGCTGATCGTGTTGGGCGACCATGTCGCGCCCGAGGTCGTGACGGGCGCGTTCAATCTTTTATAAGAATTGACGGTCGGGTTGAGAACGGCGGTCAGCGCGGGCGCATGGCCGATCAAGCCGCCGAGGAAGGCATAGGCCGTGTCGGACAGGCCCAGCTCGCCGTCACCCTCGAACAGGTTCGCCCCCGCCCCGTTCCACAGCGAGACATGGGCGTGGCAGCCGTTGCCGGTCAGGTCGGCGAAGGGCTTGGGCATGAAGGTCGCGCGCAGCCCGTGTTTCTCGGCCACGGCGCGGGCCATGAACTTGAAGAAGGTGTGGCGGTCGGCGGTGACCAGCGCGTCGTCATACTCCCAGTTCATCTCGAACTGGCCGTTCGCGTCCTCGTGGTCGTTCTGGTAGGGGTTCCAGCCCAGGTCGAGCATGTAGGAACAGATCTCGGCGATAACGTCGTAACGCCGCATCAGCGCGTCCTGATCGTAGCAGGGTTTGACCTGCGTGTCGGCGGGGTCCGAGATGGATGTGCCGTCGGGCGTGGTCAGGAAGAACTCGCATTCCACGCCGTGCTTCATCTGGATGTCCTGCGCCGCGGCGCGGGCCATGACCTGTTGCAGCACGACGCGCGGCGCCTTGGCGAAGGGCGCGCCCTTGTAGTGCACATCCGCCGCCAGCCAGCCGACCTCGGGCTTCCAGGGCAGCTGGATCAGGCTGGCGGGATCGGGAACGGCGAGGATGTCGGCATCCGCGGGCGACATGTCGAGCCAGGCGGCGAAGCCCGCGAACCCCGCGCCGTTCTCGGCCATGTCGGCAATCGCCTGTGCGGGCGCCAGTTTGGCGCGCTGCACGCCCAGAAGGTCGGTGAAGGAGATCAGGAAGAACCTGATGCCCTTCTCTTTCGCGATCGCCGCAAGGTCGGTCATGTCGGGTCCCCTGTTCTGTGTCTTCGTTCCGGTCAGCTTTGGCCGGGTATCCAAGTGGTGCCCGCCAGCGGCACGCCCGCCATGGCCGCACTTTCCACTGTCAGCGCCACGAGGTCCTCGGGCTCGAGGTTCAGCACGTGGCTTTTCCCGCAGGCGCGCGCGATGGTCTGCAATTCCAGCGTCATGACGCCGAGGTAATTGGCGAGCCTCCGCCCCGCCGCCACCGGGTCGAGGCGGGAGGCAAGCGCGGGGTCCTGCGTGGTGATGCCGGCGGGGTCGTTCCCCTCGTGCCAGTCGTCATAGGCGCCCGCGGTCGTGCCCATGGCGCGATACTCGTCTTCCCATTTCGGGTCGTTGTCGCCCAAGGCGACCAGCGCCGCCGTCCCGATCGAGACCGCATCGGCCCCCAGCGCCAGCGCCTTGGCCACATCCGCGCCGTTGCGGATGCCGCCCGAGACGATCAGCTGCACCGTGCGGTGCATGCCCAGATCTTTCAGCGCCTGAACGGCGGGGCGGATCGCGGCGAGCGTGGGGATGCCGACATGTTCGATAAAGACGTTTTGCGTGGCCGCGGTGCCGCCCTGCATCCCGTCCAGCACCACGGCATCCGCGCCCGCCTTCACGGCAAGCGCCACGTCGTAATAGGGGCGCGAGGCGCCGACCTTGATGTAGATGGGCACCTGCCAGCCGGTGATCTCGCGCAGCTCGGCGATCTTGATCTCCAGGTCATCCGGCCCGGTCCAGTCGGGGTGACGGCAGGCGCTGCGCTGGTCGATCCCTTCGGGGAGCGTGCGCATCCGCGCGACGCGTTCGTTGATCTTCTGGCCGAGCAGCATGCCGCCCCCGCCGGGTTTCGCGCCCTGCCCCACGACCACCTCGATCGCGTCGGCCTTGCGCAAATCGTCGGGGTTCATCCCGTAGCGCGACGGCAGCAGCTGGTAGACCAGCTTGTTGGAGTGTTCCCGTTCCTCGGGCGTCATCCCGCCGTCGCCGGTGGTGGTGCTGGTCCCCGCCGCGTTCGCGCCCCGGCCCAGCGCCTCTTTCGCCTGCGCCGAGAGTGAGCCGAAGGACATGCCGGCGATGGTGATGGGGGTTTTCAGGACGATGGGCTTGGCCGCATGGCGCGCGCCGATCACCACCTCGGTCTCGCATTTTTCGCGGTAGCCCTCGAGCGGGTAGCGCGACATCGACGCGCCGAGGAACAGCAGGTCGTCGAAATGCGGCAGGTGCCGTTTGGCGCCGCCGCCGCGGATGTCGTAGATGCCGGTCGCCGCCGCACGGCGGATTTCCGACAGGGTGTAATCGTCGAAGGTGGCGGATTTCACAGGCGTGGTGCGCGGGGTGCCGGGCGGGTTGGACTGGTCGGTCATTTCATGTCCCTCAATAGGCGCCGGCGTTGTCGATCTTGAAATGATAGAGCTGCCGGGCCGAGCCGTAGCGGCGGAACTCGGCCGGGTCGGCATACAGCCCCGCGCGGTCCATCAGCTGCGAGACAAGGGCGATGTGTTCAGGCCGCATCTCCTTTTCGATGCAGTCGGTGCCGAGGCGCGAGACGCTGCCGCGCACGAAGATCTGCGCCTCGTAGATCGAGTCGCCCAGATCGGGGCCCGCGTCGCCCAGCACGACAAGGTTGCCCGCCTGCGCCATGAAGGCCGACATGTGGCCGACGTTGCCGCCGACGACGATGTCGACGCCCTTCATCGAGATGCCGCAGCGGGCCGAGGCATTGCCCTCGATCACGACAAGCCCGCCGTGGCCCGTGGCCCCGGCCGACTGGCTGGCGTCGCCCGTCACGCGGACCACGCCCGACATGATGTTCTCGGCCAGCCCGGTCCCTGCGTTGCCGTGGATGGTGATGTCGGCATGCTTGTTCATGCCCCCCGCGTAATAGCCGGTGTGGCCCTCGATGGTGACCGAGACGGGATGTTGCAGCCCGCAGGCGAGCGCGTGCTTGCCGCCGGGGTTGGTCAGGGTAAAGGCCCCCTCGGTCGCGGCCTGAAGGGTCGCGTTGGCCTCGCGGACGGAGGTGTCGGACAGGTCGATCAGCCCGGTGTTGGTCAGCGTCATGGTCATGCCGCCACCCGCCGCGCGTCGCCGCCCCAGCTGTAGACGACGCCCGGCTCGGGTTCCCAGATGCGGGCGGTCTCCACGCCCGGCAGCGGCGCGATGGCGCGGAACTCGCTGGCCATGGCGACCCATTGGTCGGTTTCGGCCAGCACGGCGGGCTTGCAGGCGATGGGGTCGCGCAGAACGGCGAAACCGTCGCGGGTGCCGATGGTCAGCGTGTAGAACCCGTCGAGACGGGTCAGCGCCGCGTGAAGCGCCTGCTTCAGGCTGTCGCCCTCGCGCATCCGCCACGACAGGAAGGCGGCGGCGACCTCGCTGTCGTTCTCGGTCTGAAGCCGCTCGCCATGCGCCTCGAGAAAGGCGCGCAGAAGGTGATGGTTCGAGAGCGAACCGTTGTGGACAAGGCAGGTGTCCGGCCCGGTCGAGAACGGGTGCGAGCCCGAGATCGTCACGGCGCTTTCGGTGGCCATGCGCGTGTGCGCGATGCCGTGGGTGCCCGAGCGCGTCTCGAGCCCGAAGGTGCGCGCGACCTCCATCGGGTCGCCGATGCCCTTGAAGATCTCGATCGCCTCGCCGCTGGCGGTGACGGTGATCTGGGGAAAGGTCTCGATCAGGTGGGCGCGCGCGGCGCGCAGGTCGCCAGAGACGCGCAGGAGCGCGTGATCGGCGATGGTCTCGACCTCGACCGCGGCGCCGGTGGCCTGCGTGAGCGAAGCGGCGGCGGCCTGCCAGTCGGTGCCGAGCGGCCCGAGGCACGAAAGCGTGGGCTGCTGTGCGCCGTCACGGTAGATCGCGAAACCCGCACTGTCGGGGCCGCGTTCGGTCATCTCGGCCAGCATCGGCGCCATCAACGCGCCGAGCCTTGGGTAGAGCGCCGCATCCTTGAGGAAGAGGCCCACGATTCCACACATGACGATCCCTCCGCGGTGGTTGCGGGAGAGGATGCGTCACAAGGGTTGACCTGTCAACCGGAGTGAAATCATTTTCCTGACAGGAAAAATCAGTCAGGCGGCGGCGTCACGATGATCGACAGGTATTTCGCGGGCAGGTCCGCGAAACCCTCCGGCCCGTGGGGGGCCAGCGCGTCGAAGAAGAGCGCGTCGCCGGGGCCGAGGTCGTAATGCCGGTCGCCGTGGCGGTAGGTGACGCGGCCCGACAGCATGTAGATGAATTCATGCCCCGGATGCTGAAAGGTGTCATGGGCGGCACCCCCCTCGTCGATGGTGATGAGGAAGGGTTCGATCTTGGTGGCCGAGCGCAGGGAATGGCCGAGGAGTTCATAGACATGCCCCGCCCGCGTGCCGCGCCGGTCGATGCGCACGCCCTGCCCCGCGGGCACGTAGCTGCAATCGCGGCGATCCTCGAAATCCTGGAAGAACATCGAGATCGGCACGTTCAGCGCGGCGGCCAGCGCCTGCAGCGTGGTCAGCGAGGGCGAGGTCTGGCCGTTCTCGATCTTGGACAGCATCCCCACCGACAGCCCCGCCGAGCGGGCGAGATCGGACAGCGTCACATCCACGCCCTGCCGGAGCGCGCGGACCTTGCGCCCGATGGCGGCCTCCAGGCGCTCGCCGGTCTCGGCGGTGTCGGGGTGGGTCTGCGGCGTCTGCATCCGGGGCCTCCTGCGCGAGCATGCGGGATGCAGTCTAGGGGCAGGCGCGCGGTGCGGAAAGGCGGTTCCCGTGTGGTCGGGGTCAGGGGATGGCCAGGGCATCCTCGATCCGGTCGGCGAGGCCATGGACGCGCCAGATTGCCGCCAGCCGGTCGCGATCGGCCTCGGTCAACAGGGCGAATGCCTCGCGGTGGATGCCGAAGAAGGGCGTCGAGCCCTCCTCGGCCCGGCGCAGGGCGCGGGCGATGTCCTCCGGTCCGGCGTTGCGGTAGATCACGTTCGCATCGGCCAGCCCGGGGCTGAACCGGTCGGACCAACCGCCATGCGCGGCGCTGCACCAGGCGTCGATCAGGGTGAATTCCGTCGCCTGCCGGTCGCGCGGGCGAAACAGGGTCTGAACCGGACCGCCGCGGGCCTCCACCTCGGCGAGCGTTGCCGCGAGGTCGGCGGTCTGCACGGGAAACGGCGTGACCGTGGGCAAGGCCGCGACCTGTCGCGCGGGCGGCGGGCATCCGAAAAAGGCATGCGCGTTGCGGCGCCATGCGAAATGGTAGTCGTCGAGGACCACGGGCGCGGCGCGCGGCCGGCCGTCCGAGGCCATGAATACCGACAGGTCGCAGGGCGACAGAAGATGGTTCTTGGCGTCGAACAGGACGACGCAGGGCGCCTCGGCCACGCGGGCCACGGCCAGTTTCAGGGCCTGCTGCATGTACCAGCCGGAGCGCCCGTGCCAGCCCGCGCCGGACCGGCCGCGCAGCACGCGCATGCGATCCGAAAGAGCGGCCCGCAGGCGGGCGGCCCGCGTGGGCCAGCGCAAGAGATCGCCCGCGGGCAGGACCGACAGCTTGTGTTTCAAGGGCCCATAGTCGTCGCGCAGCCGCTCGACCGCGTCGAGACAGGCCTGTTCCTCGGCATCGTTCACGATGACGAAGACGCGGTTGACCGCGCCCGGCGGAACATGGCGCGCGAAGGAGCGCGCCTGGACCCGCAACAGGCCCAGTTCGCGACGAAAGACAACCGTCGCGAAATCGAGGGTCGGGATGGTCATGCTGCCGCTCATGTCGCCCGTCCGGATCAGAGTGGCCCCGCCCGATGACCGCCCGGCCCTTGGCCGTTCGGCGATCTGGGCGCACGACGGCATTGTTGATCTTTCGACCGCAAAGGTGAAGGATGCAATTGTTGGGAACGGAAAACGAAGGGTCGGGGTGACGGGTCGTCGGGGATGGACACTCCGGGGGCCTGAGTCCGGGGTGTGCGTCGAGCATGAAGAGTGTCGCGAATGGTAGTGCAGTCGCCTCTCCGCGCGTGTCGATCGGGCTGCCGGTCTACAACGGGGCGGAGTACCTGTCAGACGCGATCGAGAGCATCCTTGCGCAAAGCTTCGCCGATTTCGAACTGATCCTGTGCGACAACGCCTCGGACGACGGGACCGAGGCGATCTGCCGCCGCTTCGCCGAGCGCGATCCGCGCGTGCGCTACATCCGTCAGCCACGCAACCTCGGGGCGGCGGCGAATTACAACCGCGCCTTCGAGGAGGCGCGCGGCCCCTATTTCAAATGGGCCGCCCATGACGACATGCTGGCACCCGATTTCCTCGCGCTGTGCGTCGCCGAACTGGACCGCGATCCGGGCTGCCTGCTGGTGCATTGCGGCACCGTCGTGATCGACGAAACCGGGCGGGAAACCTCGTGCTACATCGACTGCCTCGCAAGCGGGGACACAGACCCGGTGGCACGGTTCCGCACCTGGATGCGCCAGCCGCGCGGCCAGTGCAATCCGGTCTTCGGGCTGGTGCGCCGTGCCGAGATGGCCAAGACGATCCTGCACGGCGACTACATCGGCGCCGACCGCGTGCTGCTGGGAGAGTTCGCGCTGCGGGGCCGGGTCACGATGATCCGCAAGGGCGCTTTCCTGCGGCGCATCCATCCCGGCATCTCGACACGCGCCAACCCCGACGCGCTGTCGCTGACGACATGGTTCACGGGTGGCCGGACGCGGGGGCTGCGCTTCAAGCGCTGGCGGCAACTGCGCGAGTTCGGGCGCATGATCGACGGGGTCGAGACGCTGAGCGCGGCGGAGCGGCGCGGCGCGAAACGCGTGCTGATGCGCTGGATGCTCGACTTGCGCAGCGAGTTCCTGAAAGAGCTGCTGCTGCCGCTCTACATCAACGGGCAGGATACGGCCCTGAAGGCCTGGATGCGTCGGCGCAAGGCCGAGAGACAGCGCCGCAGGGCCGGTGTCGGGGTCTCGGGGCACAGGCGGGCGCAGTCATGAAGACGGTCATCCTGGCGGGCGGACGCGGCAGCCGCATGGGCGCGCAGACCGACCGCATGCCCAAGGCGCTGGTGCCGGTGGCAGGCGCGCCCGTGATCGAGCGGGTGATGGAGGTCTTCGCACGGCAGGGTTTCGACGACTTCCTGATCGCGGGCGGCTACCGGGTGGCCGACCTGCAGGATTGGGCGGCCCGGCGGGCGGCGTCGGGACGCTGCGGATGGCGGGTCGAGGTCGTGGACACGGGGCCCGACACCGCCTCGGCCTCGCGGCTGGCGCGGCTTGCCCCGCGGCTGGAGGGGGCGCAGTTCCTTCTCGCCTGGTGCGACGGGGTCGCCGATATCGACCTGCGCGGCGCGCTGCGCTTTCACGAGGGCCATGGCAGGCTTGCGACCGTCGTGGCCGTGCACCCGCCCGAACGGTTCGGCCTGCTCGATCTGGACGGAAGCCGGGTCGCGCGGTTCCGGGAAAAGCCGGTTCGGCAAGAGGGCTGGATCAACGGCGGCTTCTTCGTGCTGGAGCGCGGCGTGCTGGACGGTCTGGCGAGACAGGGCATGACCTGGGAGCAGGACGTGATGACCCGGCTTGCGCGGGATGGAGAGTTGATGGCCTGGCGCCATGACGGTGCATGGCTGTGCATGGACACGGTCAAGGACCGCGCCGAGATGGACCGGGCGCTGCGCAGCGGCTTTCCCGGTCGGGATTGCGTGGCATGAGGCTGCTGGTCACCGGATCGGAGGGGTATATCGGCACCCGGCTGGTGCGGATGCTGCGGGCGGCGGGGCACGAGGTGCTGCGGCTGGATGCGACCCTGTTCCGGGCCTGTGCGCTGACACCGCCAACGGCCACGGGCGAAGTGCTGCGCCGCGACATCCGCGATCTTGCCCCGGCCGAGCTGGAGGGGGTCGACGCGGTCCTGCACCTGGCGGGGCTGAGCAACGATCCGCTTTCGGATCTCGACCCGCGGCTGACCCGCGAGATCAACCATGCCGCCACGGCGCGGCTTGGGCGGATCGCGCGGCAGGCCGGGGTGGCGCATTTCGTCTTTTCCTCGAGCTGTTCCGTCTACGGGTTCCAGGGCGAGACGCTGATCACCGAAGACAGCCCGCCGAATCCCCTGACGGTCTACGCCCAGAGCAAGCTCGAGGCCGAGCGCGACCTCGACGATCTCGCCGGGCCGGGGTTCCGCGTCACCCACCTGCGCCATGGCACGGCCTACGGGGCAAGCCCGATGACGCGCTTCGATCTCGTGGTGAACAACCTCGTCGCGTGGTCGCTGGCGACGGGTCGCGTCCATCTGAAAAGCACCGGCAACGCGTGGCGGCCCCTGGTCCATGTGGACGATATCTGCGCCTCGTTCGTGGCGGCCCTGCGCCCCGACCCCACGGGGGCAAGCCGACGCGTCTTCAACATCGCGGTCACGCGCGACAACATGCGGATCATCGACCTGGCCGGGTTGGTCGCCGAGGAGCTCGGCGCGCCGCTGGATTTTGCCGAGGGCGCCGAGCCCGATCACCGGTCCTACCGGGTGGACGGCAGCGCGGCGGCCGCGGGCCTGCCGGGCTTTGCGCCGACATGGACCGTGCTGGGGGGCATCCGCCAGGTTCTGGCGCAGGTGCGCGCCTGCGAGGTCGATCTGGCCGCGGCAGAGGGGCCGAAACACGGGCGCATCGCGCATCTGAAACAGCTGCTGACGGACGGGCGGCTCGACCGGGACCTGCGCTGGCGCGAAGTGACTGCTGCCTGATATGATCCGCCCCATGACGAGCCTTGCATATCCCGCCCGTGTCGCGCGCCCGCAGCCCGGCCGCCATGACACCGCCGCGGCCTGCCCGCTGTGCGGTGCAGCGCCCGAGCCGCCGGCGATCACGGTCGCGCCTGTCCCGGCCCATTCCGTCGTCCTGCACCATGACCGCGGCGAGGCGCTGGCGACGGCGACCGGACGGATCGCGCTTGCAGCCTGTGCGGGGTGCGGTTTCGTCTACAACACGGGCTTCGATCCGGGGGTGATGGACTACGGCCGCGACTACGAGGCGACGCAAGCCTTTTCCGCGTCGTTCAACGCCTTTCATCGCAAGCTGGCCGTCGAGATCGCCGCGGCCGCGGGGCATGGCCGCGGCCCTGTCGTCGAGATCGGCTGCGGTCAGGGCGAGTTCCTCGCGCTGCTCGAGGCGGAAGGCTGCGCCGCCCCGATCGGGTTCGACCCGGCCTTCGATCCCGCGCGGTCGGCCCTGCCCGCGGGCAGTTCGGCCCGCATCGTCGCCACGGATTTTCCCGAGGAGCCCGACCTGCCCGCCGTCGCCGCGGTGGTGTGCAAGATGACGCTGGAGCATATCGCGGCCCCGGTGGACCTGCTGCGCCGCATGGCGATGCTGTCGCGGGCCAACGGGCGATGCCCGGTCCTCGTCCTGGTGCCGAACGCCACCGACATCTTCCGGCGCGGCGCCTTCTGGGACGTCTACCACGAGCATTGCAACTACTTCACCGAGGCGACGCTGGCGCAGGCGATGGGGCGCGCGGGCCTCGAGGTCACGCAGAGCGCCGAGGTTTATGGCGGCCAATACCTGAAGGTCACGGCACGCGCGGCGGGCGATCCGGCCGCCGTGCCGCCGGTCGGGCCCGCGACGCCGGAGGCAGAACTGCGCGCCTTTCGGGCCTTCGCCGGCGAGATCGCCACCCTGCGCGCGCGCTGGTCGGAGCGTCTGGCCGCGGCCGGGCAGCGGGGCGAGCGGCTGATCCTGTGGGGGGCGGGGTCGAAGGCGGTCGCCTTCCTGGGGTTCACCGGCGCCGGGCCCTCGGTCATCGGCGCGATCGACATCAACCCGCGCAAACAGGGCACCTTCCTGCCCGCCAGCGGCGTGGAGGTGGTGGCCCCCGAGGCGGCTGTCGCGCTGTCGCCCGACCGGATCGTCCTGATGAACGGGGCCTATCTGGGCGAGGTGGCGCTGCAGTGCGCGCGGATCGGGCTGGAGGCGCCGATCGACTGCCTCGACACGCCGCCCCTGCCCGATGGCGCCACGACGCGGGTCTGCATCGGCGTGGCGACCCGCGGCCGGCCACGGATGCTGTCGGCGCTGCTCGACTCGCTCAGGGGGCTGGCGGTGCCCGAGGATGTCGCGCTGGTCCTGGTGGTCGTCGAGAACGGCGAGGCCTTCACCCTCGAGGCGCAGCAGGCGGCGATGCGCGACTGGGGGCCGACGGTCTTTGCGGTCGAGCCTGCGCTCGGCATTCCGCACGCCCGCAACGCCGTGCTCGAGATCAGCCTGCGGCTGGAGTGCGATCACACCGCGTTCATCGACGATGACGAGGTTGCCGACCCCGACTGGATCGCCGCCTTGCTGGAAGAGGCGCGGCGCAGCAACCTGGACCTCGTGGGGGGGCCGGTGGCGCTGCTGCCGGTGGATGCGGGGACGACAAGCCCGGCCGAACGGATCGTGCTGCGTGGCATCGAGGCACGACTGGCGCGCAACCGGCAGAGGGCGCGCAAGCTCTGCGCGGCCGGGCGGGCGGGAAAGATCACCGTGGTGACGAACAACTGGCTGGTCAGGACCGATTTCCTGCGGCGGACTGGGCTGCGCTTCGATCCCGGTTACGCGGTCTCGGGCGGGTCGGACACGGCCTTTTTCCACGACGCGAAAGCCCTTGGCGCCCGCACGGGATGGAGCGACCGGGCCATCGTGCGCGAAGCGCTGCCCCCCGCGCGGCGCACGCTGGGATACCAGTTCCACCGCGCCAAGGCGCAATCCATGACCGCGTTCCGCCGCAAGTATGCCGACCGGTGCAGCGCCCTGCAGTTGGGGCGGAGCTACGCCTTCGTGGGCTACAAGCTGGTCGCGTCGGTCGTCCTTGTGGCCTGCGCGCCGCTGACGGGGGGGCGCAGCCTTGTCACGGCGGCCCGCGCGGCGGGGTTCGCGATCGGCCGGACGCAGGCGATCCGCGGTGCGCATTCGACGCTCTACCGTGACATCCAGGGGGATTAGATGGCGCCCGGTTACATCCTGCTTTCGGCGTGCCGGTCGGGGTCCACCTGGCTGTCGGATCTCGCGAACGCGTCGGGCACCATGGGGTGCTGCGACGAGTGGTTGCAGCTGAGCCATCTTTCGGCACCTGCCGCGAGCTACACGCCCGACAGCCATTTCGACGAGATCCTGCGCAAGGCGTCGGGTGAGAACGGGCGGTTCGCCGTCAAGGTCTTTCCGGCCGAGTATTACAAGGTGCATGGGCTGTTCGGATATGATTTCGTGCGGCGGGCCTGTGTGGAGCGCGGCGCCGTTCCGGTCCTTTTGCGGCGGCGCGACCTGCTGGGACAGGCGATTTCCTTTCGGCGCGGGGTTCAGACCGGCACCTGGCACAGCAGCGCCGGCAGGGCCGCGGCCGAGCCGCGCTACGATTATGCCGAGCTGTGCGAGGCCGTCTTCTACCTGTCGCGGTCGATGCAGTTCTGGACCGCGTATCTTCTGGCGATGGGGCTGGATCATGTCGAATTCGTCTACGAGGACCTGCTGGACGACCCGCACCCCTACCTCGACCACCTTGCCGGGTCTCTGGGCGTGGCGCGGGTGACGCCCGCGGTCTCGCGCCTGTCGATGCTGCGCGACGACACCACCGAGGCATGGCGCGCCCGGTTTCTCGCGGATGCCGGGTCGATCGACCTCGCCGAGATCGCCCATGGCCGCGAGCAGCCGTCACGGACGCTGGCGAACCTCGGGCGGTTCCTGCGCAAGCGCCCGATGCGCCCGTTTCCCTTCGCGATCCGGCGATGACGGACGGGGTCTGATCGCCTGGCGTCCTGAGACGGGGTTGGCCTCCAGCCCTTGGGAGATGCCGTCCCTCGCATGGTGGAGATGACGACCCGGACCCCGGAACCGTGGCTCGACGGGTCGGCACGGCGCAGTGAAGCGCGAGACGGCGGCCAAGGGGTCGTGCCGGTTCCGGGCTCCATATGCCCAAGGCTGCTGCCGCGCACGGGCGTTGCGGCCATCACGGGAAAGGCACGCCTGCCCCTGATGCGATGGCGCAGAATTCTCGCGTTGCGGCATCCAACGCCGGATGCGCCGTGTGCCGCACGCCATTGTCGCCCGGACCAATGGCGCGACGCGACGCGCCGTCCGTCCTGAACGCGAGGCTTGCGGGCCTGCCACGCGCTATCGCCAAGGAGTTTGGTTCCCGTGCTGTCCGCCACCCGGCAAGGCATCACGCAGTGACGTGTCGAGAGAGAACTTGCAGGTTCAGCGACCTGTCGGCACGGCGACAGGGCATCTGGACGGTCGGGGTCTTCTGCCATCGCCAGAGGGGCGAGTGGAGGGGAAACCTCGGCGGCGCCTTCGTAAATGACCTCGACGCAGCCAATGGTGCGATCCAGGGGGTGTCGATCACGTCACGGGTGCGAAAGCCACGATCGACGGCATCTTGCGCAACAACGACTGGCATGAAGGGGACGAGGACGGCTTCGACAACAGCGAGGGGATTATTGCCGAAGACCGCGGGTTCGCCCAGAACCTGAGCGGCCGGCAGAACGACTGGGAGGCGTGGGTCGGTCACTCCCTCAAGACGATGGTCGGCGAATACAACATCAACCGAAACATCGCGACGCAGGAAAACGGCCTGGATATCGGTGTGCATGGCGCCTCTTTCATTCTGGAGCACATGGCGAATATGATCGAGGCGGGTGTCGCCGTCACCTTTTCATGGCCGATCGGCGGCATGGGATTGCACCATCGACCCGAGGAAATCCTGGCCTTCCGTTCCGAGGAAATCATCCGCAAGCAATACCGCAAAGGGATCATCCCCGATGATCGGTGCGGCGCAGAGCACCGCATGACCGATCAGTCCACAGCGCGGAGCGCGCGACGGGTCGCATCGGTGGCAAGTTGCGAGTGGAGATCCCGGAAAATCGAGCGGGCGCCCAGGCGATCACCGAGGTTGAGCAGAGAATACCCTTCCAACAGGGCCAGATCACGCCTGCGTGCGCCGGTCAGGTGCGTGTGCGCCCGGAAAAAGGCCACCGCCCTTGCGTAGTCACCGCGCTCGTAGGCTGCGACGCCTCTCTGGTCGAGTATCTGCCCCTCGACGGCAATCCGTTGCGACCGGGTCAGCGGCGCAGCGGCTGCCAGTCGCGCGGCCTGCTCGGTCATGTTCAGGGACAGCATCGACAACAGCAGTCCATATGCCGCGTCACGACGCTGCTCGGAGCTGCCCAACCGATTGATGGAAGCTTCGAAGGCGGTTATCGCCTCGAGCGGACGGTCGAGATTGTAGGCACACCATCCCCGTTGGTACAGGACGGCAGCCTGGGTCGTATTGGCCGACAGGGCGAGGCAGCGGGCCCAATCGCCCTGTTCCGCAGCCCGTTGAACCGCCGATAGCCCGCCACCGGCCGATCCGGAACCGGACGACGTCGGGCGGGCCGGGGGTGGTGCGACCGCGACGGGGGCTCGTGACGCCGGAGCCGGGCGCTCATCGGCTTGCGTCGTCGGTGGCGCCGCCTCCGACTCCGGCGCCTCGGACAGGGCGATCTGGCTCTCTCCGTTGAGCCAGCGTCGTTCGGCAGCGCGCCCCAAACGCAGGCGGTCTTCGGTTGCCCGTATTTCCTGCATCGCGGTCGGCGCCTGCGTCTGGGCCGCGTCCGACAAGGTGGCCAACTCGGCGAGTGAAGCGATCTCGTCAGCCTTCTCAAGCGTCGCCACCAGGGTATCGACCGCGTCGCACGCACCAACGACAGCGCGATATACGCGCAGCGCTTCGTCGGTCTCACCGCCGCGGCGATGCGCCTCGGCGAGTTCCCATGCATTGTTCACCCGCTCGCAGGACAACAACGCCGGGATGCCGCGCGCCATGCGGATCACGCCCGCGGTATCCCCGGCGCTGACGGCGAGGTCAAAGTCCCGCTGCGCTTCGGACAGGCTCAAAAGCTCGAGCATGTCTGCCGGTGGGCTCCAACCGGAGAACCTCGCGTCGGTGTCGGCAATCAGGGCGCGTGCGGCTGCAAAATCGCCCGAGGCGATCAGATCGTAGATGCGCCCGACCACGTCGGGTCCGGACGCAGCCATGAGATCATCGAGGTTTTCAGGCGGCACCCACTCGGGAAAGGCCGAGCGCAGGCGTTGAAGTTCGGCCCGAACGGAACCGGGCTCGCCCTGATCGAGATAGAAGCGCAGGGCCCGCAAGTCCCCCTCCGACGGTTCCTGCGGGAATGCAGGCCCGACCACCACGAGCGAGAGACCGATCGCGAGGAGTGCAGTCGGCAATCGCACAACCGCCTGCCGATGACGACGCGTGCCTTGAATGCGGATCATATCGGCACACACCTCGGATAGTGGAGGAACTGGGTCAACAGGGCGAACATGTGCAATGTCGCCGGATAATAGGGGTCGGATGAGCGGAACGGTGGAATTGCGGCACCATGGCGATCCTGTGCAACGCAGGTCGCGAGGGCCGCCACGGCCCGGTAGCCCGCATCGCCGCTGAGCGAAAGGACCTGGCCCGTCTCCGCGTCGACAATCGTGGCCGCGTAGCCTCGGGGGGCCTGCCCGAAGGCCGCAGCCGCCCGTCGAAGCGCCGGGTGGCTCGCTTCGCCAGACCAGGCAAGAAAGAGGGGGACACGAATGGCTTCGTAGCCTGCGTCGCTCGAAAACCCGCGCGCCGGAGAAAGACCCTCGGGCCCGATCCTGAGCCAATCCGGCACGAGACGACTGGCCGCGATATCTCGCATCAGGGAAAGCCCTTCGTCCGCGACCTGCGCAAGCACCGGCTGCCCGGTCGCAGCCGCCACCTCGCGCAGGGCACGCGGCATGATGTAGGAGGGGTTCACCACGATGGTATCGCCTTCGACAAAGCCGTATTCTGCCGGCAGCAGGATCGGCCGACCGGGACGATCGGGCCGGGCGACCGCGCATTTTCGCGCCAGGTCGGCGGCCAGACCGGCCGCACGGTCCCGCAACCGCGTCTCGCCGAACCGTTCGGCGGCGCGCACGAGCGCCCAGGCATAGAACAGGTCACCGTCGCTTGCGTTGTTGAGGTCCGGAACACGCTCCGGCACGTCTGACAGCCATCGCCATGCCAACAGTTTGTCGGCTCGAATGGCAAGATTGGCTTCCGTCCAGTCGAACATGCGCCGAAAGGCGTCCCGGTCACCGAATTCCGCCGCAAGGAGCATGCCGCAGCCCTGCCCCTCGGAGTGACTTGCGCCCCGTTGCGTGGCGTCCACCACGCGCCCGGCATAATCCAGATGGCGCTCTTGCCATGTCTCCCACAGGGGCCAGAGCGGGTGCCGCGCTTCGAGCGTCTGCCCCGCGGATCGCGCGGAGGACAGGGCGGCAACCCCGGCAGACGACAGTCCGATCTCGAGAAAGGTTCTTCGGTTCATATGCGCCCCCGGCGGGTGGTCAGCAGGATCAGGATCGCGACAAGCGCCGACAGGGCCGTGATCCCCGTCAGGACCCCCACGAAGGCGGCGGGTCGATGCGTCGCGTAGTTGCCCATGACGGCCCTCAGGTGCTGGGCGCGCGGCGCCTCGAAAAGGCGAAGCGGCCTGTCCGGGGCGGTCCAGCTCTGCCAGCCGGCACCCGGAACATAAAGGGCGACCTGGCCTGTCGGTCCGTCCGCTGACTCGCGGCTTGCGGCCAGCGCGCGGGCCACGTCGGTGGGGTCGCCCGCTTCGCCCAGAATGAGCCAAATGGTGTGCTCGTCTTCGGGATCGGGCTGCAACAGCGCGGCGCCTGCAGTGCGCCCCTCCAGCCATGCCACAAGGTCAGGGGTATCGCCGCGGAGCATGCGGACCGGGGCCGTGCGGAGCCGTTCGGCGAAGTCCTCAAGGCGCGATCCGTTGCCGGTGCGCACCGCACCACCGGCGGTTGGCTCGACGCTCTCTTCAGAGACAACGGCCCCATCGGCCCCGCCGGTCGGCGCGGCAGGGTCACGCATCGCGGGACCGCGACGCAAGGCGTCGACAAGGGCGCCCGCGGCGCGGGACACGAGCGGCGCGCGTATGCGGTCGATATCGGCCAGAGTGCCAACCGTCAGGGTGGCCCCGTCAACGGGGTTGCGCGCTCCCATGCTGATGGCCGTGACGATCTGGGGCAAGGCGCCGGGCGGAATCTGTCGGACCGCAGCCTCGGTCAGCCGGATACCATCGGTGGGCAGGGCATCGAGCGCGCGATCAAGGGAGGGCATCGTCATGCTGGGCGCGTCGGGCACGAAAAGACGGCTTCCCGGCCGGATGTCGACGATCGGGCCGGACATCCGGGGGCAGGCGATGTTCGGCGGGTCGCCGGGTACAAGAACCTCGAAATCGAGACGATTGACGCCCGGTCGCAGGAGCGCGGCGTTGAACCGGATGGGCAGGGTCGGAAGGCTGACGCCGACATCGCGATCCAGCGGGAGCAGGCGAACCGTGGTGCCGTTCACCTTCAGCAGCATGAGAGACCCGGCAGGCAGACCCGGCGCAATCATGTAGTCGAGGTCGAGCTGCGCCCTTTGGGACGCGAGCAACAGCCAATCCGCTGGCAGGCGGAACTGGACCGTCATGAGGGAATACCGGCCCTCTGCCTGCAAGACCGGCGCTTCGAGATCCGCAAGACGAACGGCGGTTCCGGGCTGCACGGGCGGACCATGGGGCGTGGCGCCCACCGGACCTGCGGCCGAGACCAACATGGACCTCACCTCGGCGTATCCTCGGCCACGCTCGACCAGCAGGACGATGGCACCGTCGCCGCCACGCTCGAACCGCGGCGTATCGGGGTCGGTGCCCGGCTCGACTGCCGTGATGCGCACCAGATCCGGCAATCCGTCGGACGCAGACCAGTAGGCCGCACTCTCGATCGAGGGCAGCGTTCCGCCGAGGGCCGCCACGACCTGCGCAATGAACGGGGCTGCGTCGTCCAGCGGGGCCGATGGATCGGGTCTGCGGATGACAACCGGATCGCCGCGCGCGGCCTGGGCCGACAGGGCGGCGAGAAACGACAATGGCCCAAGGTCCAGCGCATCGACCGGGACCATGATCCCGCTTGCGGTGACGTCGATGTCGGTCCAGAGCGCAAAGGCAGCTTCCGGTCCGCAGGCGATCCGGTGGGTATGCCGGGCCGTGATCTCGACGATGTTCGGCCCCGGCAGCAAAAGCCCTTCGGGCACCTCCAGTTGCGCCAGGGCAAAGGTCTCGAAACTGTCGGGCAGGAACGTGCCGACCGGGTTGCCATTTATCGCAACCTCCACCTGCGAGCGGTCCGGCAAGACATCGATACCGCTTCTGTGGGCGATCCGGATTTCCGAAGCTCCGGTCGCCGCGGGCAAGAACAGAATGAACCTTTCCCGAGCCACCTCGCCAGACAGGCGCGGCGCGCTCGGGGTGTCGGCGCGCGGCACGGCAAGCCGGAGCGGGAGCAGCACGCGCTCGCCCTCATCGGGGCCGATGACAGGCGAGGGCGTGTCCGGCCTCGGCGCCCTGCCCCGGTCGTCCAACACCGGGGCCATCGGTGGCGCCGCACCGGTGACGTCACCAGGCTGCTCGATGGCGGGGCCCTGCTCCTGCGGCTCGGCCTGATCCGGATCGAGCACGATCAGCTGCGCCGCGACGGGTGCGCAGAAGGTCGCGAGAAGACCCGCCGCAAGGGCGGGCAGCAGCGCGCGGCGCCGACCGGACCGCCAGAATGCAAGGATGCCCGTCGTCATGCGCGCTCCCTTCTGAGGACGAAGTCATAGGTCTCGTCCGTGTCGTCGCGCGACGCGCGCGCGGTTCCGGCGTCGAAATCTGCGCCGAAGGCCAGAAGGTGGACGGGAACACGGTCCTCCTCGACGGCTGGCAGTCGGCTACGGCGGGACGGTTCCCGCGCCAGGTCGGCAAGCGTGCGCGGGATCGCGAAAAGCGACTGGCGCAGCAGATGCAGAAACCCGCGGATCAGGCCGCGGGAGCGCGTCTCGTCGCGACGCATGCGGCGCCAGTTCTCGCTGTCGTTGAACATCAGATAGGCGACGGCTTCGCGCGCCGCGACGGTTTGATCGGCGACGAAGCGCAAACCGATGATCGCGCCCTCGGGGGAGCGTGTGACGGATTGCACATCGGCGAGGATGGCACACTCGAGGGTCTCGGCCTGCGAAAACCGTGGGCGAAAGGCGATACGCGCGCCCTGCGCCGGCATAGGCGAGGGCGCTGCGCCCTGTTGACCAGGCGCGGGTGGCCGAACCAGTAGGCGCACACCGCTGGTGGAGGCATCTTCGACGACCGCGTCCATCCCATGTCCGCCGGAGGCCTCGTCGGAGGGCGTCGTCCAGATCAAGGCGGGCTGCTGCATCGGAATGCGTGGCACGCTGCGGCGCTGTTGTTTCTCGGCCACGGCGCGCATCGCAAGCCCGGTCAGCAGCATGTTGAACACCGCCCAGGCGCCCACGACTTCGACCACGGCCCGGTCGCCCGGAAAGGCGATCCATCGAAACACTGCCGCAGCAACGCCGACGACCATGAGGGCGAACAGGGCAACAAGCGGGCCGTAGATCGGTGAGATGTAGTCTTCGGCGAGGGTTTCGTCCTTTGCCGTCACCGCGAATTTGGCTGCGCGCGGGCGCACCATGGTCTTGAGGATCTGGGCCGCGAGATAGGGCGCCTGCGCCACCTCGTAGACTTCCGAGATCAAGGGCCAGCGCACATGCGCGAAGATGGCATTCTGCACCATCACGCTGGCGGCAAGGTAAGTGACCATGTAGGCCAATACCTCGGGGCCGGTGGCGACGAATATCTCGAGGCCGAAGAACAGGTAGAAGAGCGGCACGATCAGAAAGCCCAGCCGCACCAGTGGAAAGAGCCAGAAGCTCATGGAATTCACGTAGCACAGGCGCTGCGCGAAGCCGAGGCCGGGCCGGAACAGAGGGTTCTTGAGCAGGAGCATCTGCACCATGCCCGTGGCCCAGCGGCCACGCTGCTGGATGAAGGAGGCAAAGGTCTCGGGTTGCAGGCCGGCAATCATGGCACGGTCGATGTAGAGACTCTCCCAACCTCGCGCGTGGATATCGAGCGCGGTTTCCGCGTCCTCGGTGATGGTTTCCCCCGAAAAGCCACCCACCTCGTCAAGCGCGGCCCGACGCAGGATCGCGGCAGAGCCGCAGAAGAACGCACCACCCCAGCGATCCAGGCCACGATGGATCTCGGAGTAGAACATTTCGTTCTCTGCCGGGCAGCGGGGATCAAGCTCAAGGTTGCGCTGCACCGGGTCGGGATTGATGAAGAAGTGGGGTGTCTGCACAAGAAACAGACGCGAATTGGCCACGAAATATCCGACTGTCCGGGCGAGAAAGTCGCGGCTGGGCACATGATCGGCATCGAAGACTGCCACCAACTCTCCGTCGAGCTGGTCCAGAGCCGCACTCATGTTGCCCGCCTTGGCCCTCTCGTTGCGGGCCCGCGTGGCATATCGAACCCCGAGTTCGGCGCACAGCTTCTGCAAGGACGCGCGGCGGTTGCGGGCAGCTTCGGAAATGGCTGGATCGACATGCGCACAGCGTTCGTCGGTGCCACCGTCATCGCACAGCACAACGCGCAGCTTTTCCGCGGGATAGTGGATGTTCTTGGCCGCCGACAGCGTGACGCTGAGCATGTCGATCGGCTCGTTGTAAGACGGCACGAGGATGTCGACGGTCGGCAAAGCCTCGGCGCGCACTCTCGGCGGCAAGGGGCGATCGGTGGGGTCGGCGTTGATGAAGGCCGTCACGAAGAATATCGCGATGGCATAGGTTTCCACGGCGAAAAGCAAGATGGCTGCGGCCAGTGACAGCGGCGCATCGGCGGAGGGAAGCGTTTCGAGGAGGCGCCACGACCAGTAGCGCAGGATCAGCACGCTGGAAAACGCCAACAGAAACAGCCGCGCCACAAGGCTGCGCCTTGCGAAAGGTTTCAGTGCCGCCAGCAAGACCAAGACCGTCAGCCCCAGCAAGGCCTGCACCGAGGTCGACGTGGGTGTCACCGCCAGCCCCAGAATGGGCAGCATGAGCAGGCCCCAGATCACGCCGAGCGCCGTCGATTTCGCGACCCTGCCCGTCATATTCCGGGCGCCGCCAACGGAGAGAGGGTGCGCAGTGGCGCGCCCTCGGAAATGGCCGGATGCGCCGGATACGCGACAACGCTCGGTCCGACGGGCCCGAGCGCAACGGCTGGGTCGTCATGCACACAGTTCCGCATCACGAGGTCGATTGCCCGTGCGCCTGAAGGAAGCAGCCGCGCGCCGACGTCCAGACGCCGAAGCGCCAGCACGCAGGTAACCCCTGCCCCGTTCGTCCACTCGGCCCAATGAAGATCACCTGCCATATCAGATCGGGATTGAAGTGCCTGCAGGTCCGTTTCGCTGAACGGCGGCGGTATCCCGTCGATCAAGGCCAACACCTCATCCAGATCGAACCGTGATGCACGGCTTGTCCGGGTCACGGCACGCAGGTGCAGAAGGTTCTCACCGCGAAGGCCCGTTCGGTTCGGCAAAGTCAGTCGCTGCTCCATCAGGCCGGCAGCTCGGCGTTCAAGCAGGAGCTGCGACCCAGGGGAATGAACCCACGCCTCCTCGATGGGACGGACCATCCATTCGGCCTGCGCAAGTTCGGCCTCCGCTTGGTACGGAAGTTGAAGACTTGGCACACAAGCCATTAATAAAAATGGCGTTATCCCAAGGATCAGAGCGCAGGTCAAGCGGTGCAGGCCGCGCTGCGCGCAAGTGACAGATCCTGCGCGTGCAAACAGAAAGGTGGCAACACCCGCCGGGCATCCGGCGCATTGCTGCCCGATCCGTCCAAGGCGGGAGATTTTGGCGCGGAGCCTCGAAGCGAGTGAGGGTTCGGCGGGCATTCTGCGAATGTGCTCTCACGTTGTACTTGCCACCGCACCCATCAGGTTCATGGGCCAGCATCCAGGTGCCGAACGCTACACGAAGGTCGCCACGAACACTTCACGATCGAAAAGTGGTCGTCATTTTTTATCATATTGATACATTTTTGCCCCACCGCACAAGATTTTTCCCCGCAGAACGAAGACCCTTGCCTCCTCGGCAAGCTGCAGGCTGCCCATGTAACGGACATGCATCCGCACACAGGCCACGGCGGAGATCCTGGCGGTGAAGCTGTTCGGGAACACCCGGGAAAGTGCCGGGTAGAGTTTCATTTTCTCAGCCTGTTGCGTCATCCATATCGCAAAGACCGGTCGCGCCGCGTCTAGGTCCTTCTTCGATCCTGCACGGCATCCCGACCTGAGCGGATGAAGGCCTGTTCGAATGAGGTGGCGGACAAGGGCGAGCCGGTCAGATACCCCTGCACGCGATCACACCCCTCGGCCTCAAGCCATGAAAACTGTGCTGATGTCTCGACACCCTCGGCGGTAATCGTCAGTCCGAGCGCGCGCGCAACGGCGATGATCGCGCGCACCAGCGCGTCATTGCATGCACGCTCCTCGGTTCCGAGGCCCACGACGAATTCCCGATCGATCTTGAGCTCGGTGGCCGCGATGCTTTGCAGGTAGGACAACGACGCGTAGCCCGTCCCGAAGTCATCAATCGCGATTCCGATGCCTGCCTCTCGAAGCAGATTGATGTTTTCTTGCGTTTCCGGCGTGACGGCAATGGGTGCGGTTTCCGTCAGCTCGACAACGAGGCTGCGGGGGTCAACGGACCGGCGCGTGAGGCAGTCGATCACCGAGTCCGCGAAATCGCGGCTGGAGAACGTCCGCGACGAGACATTCACGCTCAGCGCATGCGGCCACCCCTGCGCCCGCCAGCGTGCCAGTTGCCGGATGGCATGGTCCAACACGAGGTGATCAATCCGCATGATGACGCCGGAGTCCTCGGCGATCGGGACGAATTCACCCGCGCTCACGACGCCGATCTCGGGATCGTCCCATCGCAGCAAAGCCTCGGCGCCAACGATGCCACGGTCGCCATGCACCCGGAATTGCGGCTGGAACACGAGTTCGAAGGACGTGTCGAGGCTGCTGCTCGCAAAGGCACCGAGGATCGCGGTGCGCCGTTCCTCGGCATAGTGCAACGCACCCGACAGGATTTCCGTCCGATTACGCCCGGACCGTTTCGCGGCGTAGAGCGCCACATCGGCGCCCGTCATCAGGCTTGCACGGTCCTGGCCGTGCTCCGGGAAAAGGGCGATTCCGACCGAGGCCGTAAGATGGATGAATTTTTGTCCGAGCCTCAGCGTTTCCGCAACCACCGAGCGCAGGGATTCCGCGTAGGCCCCTGCCGCCTTTGCGTCCATGTCGCGCGCGAAAACGAGAAACTCGTCACCGCCCAGCCGCGCGACGCAATCCCCCGGACGCACGGCCTTGTGCAAGCGAGTGGCCACCTCGCGCAGGACGGCATCGCCGGCATCGTGGCGCAGGGTGTCGTTCACGACCTTGAAATCGTCGAGATCGATCATGAGCAGAGCGAACGGTGCCGGGTCAGGATGGTTCGGCGGAAGTGCCGCGTCCACGGCTGCGGCGAGGCCACGCCTGTTGTACACCCCCGTCAGGGGATCCTCGTCGGCCAGCCGGCGCAACTGCTCTGCGGTTTCCTCCAACTCGGTGATGTCGCTTGCGGACAGGACGAAATCGACCCCGTCCACCCCGTTGCGACAGGGGCCGAGTTGAGAGACAGGAACCGGCGGGTCCCATCGGGGAGCCTGAGGGCCAAGCGTCGGCTGACCGCGTTCGACAGGTCCATGTGATGGATCGCCGCAAACAGATCGCCATGGCGCGAGGGCTGGCCGTCAATCTGTTGGACGATCCAATCGGGCCAACGGTAGCCGCCGGCTCCCGAAGGTTCGGGCGTCAAGCCCAGCACGTGTTGCGCCGCGACATTGGCATAGGTCACATCGCCCGCTGCCGTCATCGCGACGATGGCCGAGACGCTGGCGCGCATGATGCCCGACAAATAGGCGTTGCGGCTTTCGATCTCGCCTTCCAGCGCCTTGCGTTCGGTGATGACGGTCTCGATCGAGACATAGCCGACATAGGCCCCCGCCTTGTCGAACATCGGATGGATGTTGAACTGAATCCAGTATGGCAGCCCGCGCGCATCATAATTGACGGTTTCGCCCTCGTAGCTGCGGCGCTGCTCGATGGCCTTCCGGACGGCGATGTCCACGGTCGGGTCAGAATTCGGGCCGCGCACGAGATGGGAAAAATCGCGACCGAGGATATCCTCCAGCCGATAGCCCGATTGATCCTCGAACGCCTTGTTCACCCAGGAAATCCGCTGTTCGGTGTCGAGGATCACGATCAGGTTGGTGCTGACCTCGGTGACGCTTGCAAGGCGGTGGACCTCTTCCTCGGCGGACAGGGCACGCAGCCGGGCCTCGCGCGCGGCATCTGCCGCATCGCGGCGCGCCAGCGCGGCGCCGATCGCGTCGCCTACATTGCGCAAAAGGCCTATTTCGACGATGTCGAAGGGATCGCGCGCACGCACGATGTCGAAACCGACGAACCCGGAGAGGTCCTCCGCGTCGATCATCGGAACGGCCACCAGCGCGCGGATATCCTGGTTTTCGAGCATGACGCGGACCGGGTCACCCTCGGGCATCTCCGAAACATCATCGATGACAAAGACCGTGTCATTCATGAGACTGCTCAGCCAGAGATCGACGATGGACCGCGGCAGACCCTGAAGCACGTCGATCTGGGGGGAAACACCGCCCCGGCACCATTCATGGGTATTGTTGACGAAGGCCCCGTCGTCCATGAGGCGGAACACGTAGCTCCGGTCCGCGCCACAAAAGGTACCGACCGATTCAAGGGCTCGGTCGATGGCGCGGTCGACCTCGTCTCCGGTCGCGCGCATCAGAGCCCTGATGACCGGGGTCAGATGACGCTGCCCGTCGGCGAAACGGCGGGACAGGGCGTGTTCGCCGTCGGATTGGCGATCCACGTCGCCGGACCCGAACCGTGGCAAGGGGTGTTGACTACTCAAGGGTCCCGCTCCCGGTCTTGCCGTAGGACCCGTCCGGAGGGACGGCATCGACGGAAACGCTGTCGAGATGCATGACCCTGTCGCGACCACTGCGCTTGGCCTGGTAAAGGCGCACATCGGCGCGGGCGAAAAGCTCTTCGAAGGTCTCGCCGTCGCGCGGGCGTGCGGCAACCCCCGCCGAGAAGGTGATGCGCTCGTCGTCGTTTTCGCGCAGCGCCATCCCATCGGCCATCGCGGCCTTTACCGCGCCAAGCAACGAGAGCATGTCCGAGAGCGGTTTACCCACGAGCAGCAGCACGAATTCTTCGCCTCCGACCCGGAAAAGGTCCGCCTCGGGTGGGAGAACCGTGCAGCCCGCCGCGGCGAAGTCCCGCAAGATCCGATCACCGACGGCATGGCCGAACCGGTCGTTGATCTGCTTGAAATGATCAAGGTCTATCAGCGCCATCGCGAAGGGCACATCGCCCAGCCCATCGACACGCGTCGTCAGCGCCCGGCGATTGGCAACCCTGGTCAACGGGTCGATCATCGACGCATGCTCGGCGATATCACGCAAGCGCGAGATCTCGGCGACCTGGGCACGCGACCGGTCGAGCGCCTCGGCAAACTGTCGGTTCTTGACCTGGATCTGCGTGATGTCCGACAGGATCGCCACGGCGCCAAGGTGTCCACCTGTCTCGCGAAGCGGTGTGGGGATCGGAAGGACGCGCATGTTGTAGGTTCGCTCGCCGAAAGAGATATCACCCTGCGCAGTCCAGCATTCACGGCTGCCGATGACGCGTCGTATCAAGTCGAAACTCCGTTCACCGCTCAATGGTCCTCCGATCCTCGACACGTTCGGCATGATATCCCGCGCGGCCTCGTTCGCCCCCATGACCACGCCGCGCGCGTTCACGACGAGGACCGGATCAGCGAGGTTGAAATACAACAGGTCGCGGGCGATGCTGACCAGGTCCAGCCCCCTGTTCGCGAACACGGCCCAGGTGAGGGCAAGCAGCACGAAAGAAAACGCAAACGGCGTTGTGTCGAAGCCGAACAAGGTGGCGTCCATCACGACATAGGCAAAGTTGGACACCATCGGAACCGCAGTCGCGAACATCAGAATGAACATCATGGGACGCAAGGACCGGGACGCAAGGAAAGCGGCTTTGCCGGAAATCGCGAAGCCCGCGATCAGGAACGCATAGAGCAACAGGGCGACCACATAGAACAATGGCCCATGATCGACCTGAAGCGACGGGCGCCCGGCCTTGAACACGAGGGCGGTATCGGGGCCATAGAACAGGCCATGCAGTGGATTGGACATGGCCAGGATGGTCACCAGGCCGACCAGCATCGCGACGGCGGTCTCGCTGTGCGGGAGCTTTTCCGGCGGCACGCTGAAGCAGTATTGCCACATGAACAAGCTCCAGGAGATCGGAACAAGCGCGATGCCCGGCCAGGCCGCTGTCGCCGCGGCCACCTTGCAGGCCAGATGCGGCGTGGCCATCTCGAAGGTTGCCGCCGCAAGCCAGAGTATCATACCGATCACGGTCGCGAGAAAGTGACGCTGTCCGAAAAACTCTTCATGGCGGACGATCCACACCCACAGGACGATCAACCCGGCCATGGTGACCGCGCTGAGATACACCGGCATGTCCAGCACAAGCCCTTGAAGGCAAACATCCAGTGCCATCTCGTCCCCTGGGCAAACGAACGGGCCACAACCATGACCGCAATTCTCATATTGACATTTTTGGGACCTTGTGGAAAGCGGAATAACGCCGAGCGGGGGATAAGCTCTTGTGCTCCACAGCGCAGGATGTTCCATCGGACGAAGCCCACGGTTGGGGTTTGCGAGAGTTCTACGGGCCACGCGTATTGGGGCGATCAAGCGAATGACGAGGGCGTTTGATGAGAGCGGGCGACGAGAGCAAACGCCATTTCCTGGTGCAGCAGTATGACGTGCTTCAGAACGGCCCCGAGGAAGAGTTCGAGCTTATTATCGAATTGACCTGCCAGCTGTTCTAGACGCCGATGGCGGTGATCACCCTGCTCGATGGAACACGCCATTGCGTGAAGAGCCAACGTGGCTTGGGCAATCACGCCTTGCTGGACAAGGCATTTCCGGCGCACACGCTGGCCAACGACGGCGCCCTGGTCGTGGAGGACGCGCGTCATGATGCGCGGTTCTCCAACCTGCCGACGGTGGCAGGCACACCATATCACCGCTCTTTTTTGGGCGCACCGCTGCGCACGCCCGACGGTACGCGGATCGGGACAATCTGCGCCATGGACACCGTCGCCCGAAGCTTTTCGGAGATCGACGGGGAGATCATGGAAAAGCTCGGGAAGATCACCGTCGCGAACCTCGAGCTTCGTCTCATCGCCAGCAATGACACCGCGACGGGCGCGGTTTCGCGCCGGTCCTTCATGGATGTCCTCGGCCGTGAACTCGAGCGTCACAGGCGCAAGGGCACGTCGAGCGCCCTGCTGGTATGCCATATCGACCACACGGGTGACGCGACCTGCAAGAGAGAGCCAGAGGCCCAGGTTGTCGATTTCGCGCGGCACTTCCGGCGCTGCATGAGGAAGACCGACACGATCGGGCGGGTCGGTCCCGCCGCGCTTGCCGTGCTGCTTGTCGATGTCGGGGCAAAAGAAGTCGATGCAGCCATCGAACGCCTTGTCGATGGTTGGGAAGAGTCGCAAACAGAGACGGTCACGGCCAGTTTCGGCTACGCAAAAGCGTCTGATGCCTTTTCATCGGGGGCAGACTGGCTGGCAGCTGCGGACCGGGCGGCGCGGTCCAAGGACATGACCCTTCGTGAAAACAGAGCTTCCCCCGCCACGCATCTGGGGATCGGCAACCGCTGGATCAACTCAGCCGGGGCGGATAGGCGTTCTGGAAATGCCACGCTGCGAACGCAGGCACAGGTCGGCAAGCCCTGCCCACCCAGTATCAACTTGACTTTTCCAGTGTATCGTTGAACTTATGGAGCAGTTCAACATCGGGTAGGTACTTCGGGGATGTCGGCGCGCAACGCTCTTTCCGTCAGGCTTTTGCTGCTTGACTTCGAAGCGTCGACCGGACTGTCGGAACTGAGCGAGGGCGAACGCAACGTGCTGGCCGCGCTGATCCTTCTCGGTGGATCGGAGGGGCTGGTCAAACCGGCGGACTTGCGCCATCAACCCCCCGCGGCCAGCCTGACACATCCGACATACCATCGCATGTTGCGAAGCCTGATCGAACGCGGGATCATCGAATACAAATCCGACGTTGCCGACAAGCGGGGATATGCCATCGTCCTCCCCTCGGTGGCGTTGCAAAAGCCGGAAAAGAGCCGGATCGCGGTATGACGGACGATCACGATAACGTGTCGTCCAAGCTGTCCGTATTCGCTGAATTGCGAAAACTCCTCATCGACATGGAAGAAGACCTCGGCCTGGCGAACCTGAACCGGGTCGAGCGCGATCTTTACCACGCCTGTCTTGATATCAGCGACACGGATGGAACATTCATTTCAAGTGACGTCCGGTCACACAAACTGATGAAACAGGTCGCGCCTGCCACGTTTCATCGGGCACTGAAACGACTTTTGGAAATCGGTATAATCGACCACGCCAATAATAGCGCCGTGAAGAACTATGTCCTCATTCGTCGCTGAGCCAAAGTTTTCGTTGAAGCCCTGATTTGTAACCGATATTGAATTGGTTGGGGGACGATGTCTTCAGGTTGACAATGAACAATTTTCCGGCCCACACGCACCTCGTCAGAACCGTTGTGGCAAGTGGGCTCCTCCTCCTGAGTTTGCTTGTTACGCTGTTGGCCATCGTGCCGATAAATGAATGGCTGTTTCCTGACACGTTCGTGGGTGCGATCCTGATCTACATCCCGCATGGTATTCGGACAATCGCGGCGTGGCTATTCGGATGGCTTTCCGCAATCTACCTACTTCCAGCCAACATTCTGGTTTTGATGTTCACGGGGTCAGGAGAACTCGGTGTTCTCAATCTCCTGATAATGTTGGCCGTGGTCACGCTAAGCGCACCTCTGGCATTCAGAATCCTGGCATTCGTCGGGTTCGACATGCGCAGCAATCCCGCCTTGCGCTTCAATTGGCGTGCAGTGGTTTTCGCCGGTGGCATCGCATCGCTGATCAATGCGATTGCACTTCATACGGTGCGATTTCATTCGATACCGGCCGAGGAACACCTGCTTGGAATCATGTATTGGGTCATCGGCGACGTAATAGGCGTGGTCGTGGTGTTCATGGGCATGCTGCTTGTCGACAGGCGGATGCGCAGCAAATCGGGCTGAACGGCAACGGATCCGGGCCTGAAGAATGATGCCCCGGTGCGAAGCGGATCATTTTGGGAGAATCGCAAGCGTTGTCCCGGCATTGAGGATCAGAGCACGAGCAACGGAACCCCGGAGGGGTCGTGTGGCAGGTTCACGGCGGGCCCATCCACTCCATGACGCCGCCGGCAAGGGGACAGCGCTCTCGACGGTCGCCCTCCCCGACTGATGTCTAGAACATGAGGGAAAGGCCCACGCCGAACAGAAGACCCACACCGCAGGTCAGGCAGACCTCGGTCGTCCTGCCTCCCCACGCACTGGCCCATACCGACGCGAGGCGCGTTGTGGCGTTCCGCGACTCCACTTGAGCAGGCGCCGGGACTGGGGCCGGAGCGGTGTGGGACGACATGCTCTCGACCGGATCCACGACACGGTCCGCACGGCGCGACGTGAAAAACGCATTGTTGGACAAGGCGGCCGGCACTGCCAGCTTGAAGGCAACCTGCGACACCGGGCTGCGCAGGCTTGCGTCGCACACCGCCATTCGCTCGGTCGAGAAATCGTTCTTCCCGAAGGTTTCCGACAGCAAGATGATCGGGCAAGAGGGAAAGCGCGCGCGCAGGCTGAGGCATTCCTCGATCCGCTCGTCCAGGTCGGCGGAGCGAGCCTCGATGACCAGCGCGATGCGAGATCCGGCATTGCGCGCGATGAAGGCCTCGGCGTCCGAAACCTCGGTCAACCGCACTGCGGTGCCTCCGAGGCTCGCCACCCAAGACCTGAGCATCACCACCTCGCCCATCGACGCGTTGTAGATTAGAACCGTCCATCCCTCCAACACATCGGTGTCGACCAGGTCTTGCATGTGGTGCGCCGGCACAGGCTCCTTCGACCGAAAGGCCGATCTGCCATCGACAAAAGCAACACCGCCTTGCTTTACAGAGTCCAGGGCCATTTCCCTCACCTCGTTCTTTGGATGGGGGCGCGGCATCTGGCTACGCTGCGCCCATCTCTTGCACAAGGCATGTATATATCATTTTGATACTAACTTCAAGTGTGCGCCCCCGATTTTCCGAGCCCGCGCGCCCTTGCCTGTTGTCCGCGTCAAACTGATCCGCCACAGGTGCAGAATACCAAACTTGGAACGTCCGTCGCTTCAATCCGCCTCGGCCGTGCACCGCCAGTCCAGGCGCATCCGATCCCACCCCTGCGCCCGGTGCTTATGACGATGATTTCGACCGTGCCGGGCGGTGTGCCCCTGATCCTGTCCTTCGGCGCAGGGCCGATCCGAAAAGGTCGCGATGAAGGGCACGACTGGGTCAATCCATCAATGGGTCCAACAACGTATCCAACAAGCCGATTCTGATCCGAAACTTATTATTATAAAACAATAACCTGTGCATTGGCGGAGGAGGTGGGATTCGAACCCACGGTACGCTTTCGCGCACGCCGGTTTTCAAGACCGGTGCCTTCGACCGCTCGGCCACTCCTCCGGCGTGCCGCTGGTACGCCGCCCGTCGCGATTCTGAAAGATGCGCCGTCAGGCCACAGTTTGCCACCCGGTTTTCGGCCCTGTTGCAAATGGGTTTTCAGATCGCACCAAACCCGCTATCGTTGCGCATAATCAAGACGGGACCGACGCGAAAGACGGCGGCCCGGATAACCCGAGGTGCCACAACGGTGCCCATTGAGTGCGGACAGAGCAGCAGATGACCCGATACACACCGATTTCATCGCGCGCCCGGCTTGCGCTTGCCACCTGCGCGATCGCGGCCCTCGCCGCCTGCAGCGGAGAGTTTCAACCCTTCGGAGACGCAGGCACAAGGAACGCGACCGGCGAGGGGCCCGCGCCGATCGGTGCCACACGACTGGTCGAGCGCGACGTCGAGGCGCCCGAGGTTTTCGAAGTGAGCGAAGACGGCCTGTGGGACGGGCGGCCCTCGCTCGGCGGGGTCTGGGTTGCCCATCCGACCGCGGATGACCCGGAACGTGTGATCATCCGCAACGAGGAAAACGGCCGGTTCGTCATCGGCGCCCTGTTCCGTCGTGAACGCGATCATCCCGGTCCCGCCCTGATGGTGTCCTCCGACGCCGCGGCGGCGCTCAACATCCTGGCCGGCGACCCGACCATGCTGCAGGTCACGGCGCTGCGCCGCGAAGAGGTGCCGGACCCGGTGATCGCGCCCGCGGTCGAGGCCCCCGAGGCCACGCTGGCCGCGGCCGAGGGCACCGGCGTCGCCACGACGGAGATCACGGCGACGCCGCTCTCTGATCCGATCGCGGCGGCAGAGGCGGCGATCGCCCAGAGCGAGATCGCCGCCGAGACGGCGCGGACCGGCAATCGCAACGCGGCCCAGCAGGTCGCCGCGGCCCCGGCCCCCGCTGCATCGCCCGCCCCCACCCCGGTGGCCGCCAGCCCGGCGCCCGCGACCTCGGCGCTGGACCGGCCGTTCATCCAGATCGGCATCTTCTCCGTGCAGGAAAACGCCAACAACACCGGGCAGGCCTTGCGCAACGCCGGACTTGTGCCGACTATCTATGACCAGACCTCGAACGACCGCCGCTTCTGGCGCGTCGTGGTCGGGCCGGCCGAGACCTCGGGCGATCGCGCCGCGATCCTCGAAACGGTGCGTGGCCTCGGCTTCGGGGATGCCTATTTCGTCACGAGGTGACGCCGCCGACAACGGGACATGGAATGACCGCTGCCATCACGACCCTGACCCAGCGCGCCGCCGCATTCGTGGCGGCGCTTGCCTTTGCCCTGACCGCCCTGCCCGCGCCCGCGCAGGTCTTCGAGACCGAGGCGGGTGCCGCCTATGTCGTCGATCACGGCACCGGGCAGGTGCTGCTGGCACATAATGCCGACGTGCCGCTTCCGCCCGCCTCGATGTCGAAGCTGATGACGCTTCTGATGACCTTCGAGGCGCTGCAGCAGGGTCGCCTCACGCTCGAGACGCGGCTGCCGGTCAGCGCTCACGCGATGAGCTTCGGCGGCTCGACCATGTTTCTCAACACTTCGGACCGGCCCACGGTCGAAGAGCTGATCCGCGGCGTTGTCGTGGTGTCGGGCAACGACGCTTCGGTGGTTCTGGCCGAAGCCCTCAGCCCCGATGGGACCGAGGAGGGCTTTGGCCGCATCGCGACCGAGCGCGCGCGCGAACTCGGGATGATGCAGACCACGATCCGCAACGGCAGCGGCTGGCCTGCGCCGGGCCATGTGATGAGCATGCGCGATCTCGGCATTCTCGCCGAGCGGATCATCACCGAGTTCCCGGAATATTACGCCTATTTCGCCGAGACCGAATTCGACTACGAGAACCGCTCGCCGGCCAACCGCTTCAATCGCAATCCGATCCTCGGCATGGGGATCGGGGCCGACGGGCTCAAGACGGGTCACACGCAGGAGGCGGGGTTCGGCCTGGTCGGATCGGCCATGCAGGGGCAGCGCCGGGTCACCTTCGTGATCACCGGCCTGCCCACGGCCGAGGCGCGCGCGCGCGAATCCGAGCGCATCGTCACCTGGGGCCTGCGTCAGTTCGTCGAACGGCAGGTCGTGACCGCCGGCACCGAGATGGCCCGCGCCCCCGTCTTCATGGGCGGGGCGGCGGATGTGGGACTTGCCCCCGCGACGGACCTGACGCTGCTTCTGCCCGCGGTGGGCTCCGCCGCGATGCAGGCCGAGGTCAGCTACACGGGCCCTGTCCTTGCGCCGATCGAAGAGGGCGCGGAGCTTGGCGAATTGCGCGTCGTTCTGGGCGAAGGCGATGCGGCGGTGGAGCATGTCATTCCGCTGATCGCGACCGAGGCCGTGGCCCAGGGCGGGATCATGACCCGTCTCGGCACGGCCGCCCGCGCGGTGATCAACGAGGTGATCGGGCCGCCGCCTGTCCCGGCGGGCGGATGATGCCGGGCAAGGGGGGGCTGTTCATCAGCCTCGAGGGGATCGACGGCTCGGGCAAATCCACCCAGTCCCGGCGCCTGGCCGACTGGCTGCGATCGCTGGGCCGCGACCCGGTCCTGACGCGCGAGCCGGGCGGCGCCCCCGGCGCCGAGGAAATCCGCCGCCTGCTGGTCGAGGGCGACCCGGACCGCTGGTCGCCCGAGACCGAGATCCTGCTTTTCACCGCCGCCCGCCGCGACCACCTGGAGCGGACGATCCGCCCGGCGCTGGAGGCCGGGCGCGACGTGATCACCGACCGTTTCGCCGACTCGACCCGCGTCTACCAGGGCGCCACGCGCGGCGATCTGCGCGGGCTGGTCGATGACATCCACACCCGCGTGATCGGGATCGAGCCGGACCTGACCCTGATCCTCGACATGGAGCCGGAGGTGGCCCTGACCCGTGGCCTTGCGCGGCGCTCGGGCGAGGACCGCTTCGAGGAGTTCGGACTGCCCTTCCAGAAAAAGCTGCGCGACGGGTTCCGGGCACTGGCCGCCGAGGCGCCGGGACGTTGCGTGCTGATCGACGCCTCGCAGGATGCAGACACGATCGCGACGGCGATTGCCGCGGCGGTGAAGGCGCGCCTTGGCTGAGCGCCGGCAACACGCCGTTTCCCGGCCCCCTGCCCCATGCTAGGAACGCGCCATGAGCGATGATGCCCTGCCGGAACCGGACCGCCTCGAGGGTGCGCCCCACCCGCGCGAGACCGCGCGCCTTTTCGGGCAGGGTGAGGCCGAGGCCACGTTTCTTTCCGCGGTCAATTCGGGCCGCCTGCCCCATGGCTGGCTGCTGACCGGTCCGCGGGGCGTGGGCAAGGCCAGTTTCGCGTGGCGCGCCGCGCGGTTCCTGCTGGCCACACCGATCGACGCGGGCGACGGCCTGTTCGGCGCGCCGCCCCCGCCCGAAAGCCTCGACATCGACGACGGCCACCCGGTCGCCGCGCGGTTGCGCGCCCTGTCCGAACCGGGGTTGTGCCTGATCCGCCGCGGGCCGCGGCCCGATGGCAAGGCGCTGTCCGAGGTGATCCGCGTGGACGAGGTGCGGCGCGTGAAATCCTTCTTCGCCATGTCGGCGGGCGGCAACGGGCGCCGCGTGGTGATCGTGGACAGCGCCGACGAGATGAACCCCTCGGCGGCCAACGCGCTGCTGAAGGAGTTGGAGGAGCCGCCGAAGGACGCCGTTCTCTTCCTGGTCTCGCACCGGCCCTCTGGCCTGTTGCCGACGATCCGCTCGCGCTGCCGCACGCTGCGCTTCGGCCCGCTGGGCACGGGCGACCTGCAGGCCGCGCTGGAGCAGGCGGGCCATGCCGCCCCTGCGAACGCCACGGGGCTGGGGGAACTGTCCGGCGGATCGGTCGGGGACGCCGTGCGCCTGGTGGCCCATGATGGCCTTGGCCTTTACGCCGATCTGCTGTCGCTTCTGGCCGGCCTGCCCCGGCTGGACCGCCCCCTTGCCATGCGGCTGGCCGATGCGACGCAGGGCAAGTCCGGCGAGGCGCGGTTCGACCTGACGCTGTCGCTGCTCGACACCGCGCTGTCGCGGCTGGCGCGGACCGGGGCCACCGGCGAGAGCCCGCCCGAGATCGTGCCGGGCGAGGCCGCGACGCTGGCACGGCTTGCGCCCGATGGTCATGCCGCGCGGGCCTGGGCCGATCTGGCCGCGACGTTGACGCAGAGGGCGCGTCGCGGCAAGGCGGTCAACCTTGACCCTGCCGCGCTCACGTTCGATATGTTCCTCGACCTCGACCGGACCGCCGCGCAGCTTGCCGCGGCCTGACACCCGCGAAAGCCCCTGATGCCCGAGACCCCCGACATCGTCGACAGCCATTGCCACCTCGACTTCGACAGCCTGAAGGACGAGCTGCCCGAGGTGGTCGCCCGCGCGCAGGCGGCGGGTGTCACGCGGATGGTGACGATCTGCACCCGGCTGAAGAACGCCGGAAGCGTCCGCGCCATCGCCGAGGCGCATGCGCCGGTGTTCTGGGCCGCGGGCACCCACCCGATGAGCGCGGCGGAGGAACCGCTGGCGACGGTGGATGAGCTGGTCGCGCTGGCGCGGCACCCGAAATTCGTCGGCATCGGCGAGACCGGGCTCGACTACCACTACACGGCCCAATCGAAAGCGATCCAGCAGGAAAGCCTGCGTATCCATATCGAGGCCGCACGGCGCACGCGGTTGCCGCTCATCATCCACGCCCGCGACGCGGACGAGGACATGGCCCGCATCCTGACCGAGGAATACCGCGCGGGCGCCTATCCTTGCGTGATGCATTGCTTCAGTTCGGGCGCGGCTCTGGCACGGGCGGCGCTGGACCTCGGGTTCTACCTGTCGATGTCGGGCATCGCGGCCTTTCCCAAGTCGCAGGACCTGCGCGACATCTTCGCGGCAAGCCCCCTCGACCGCATCTTGCTGGAAACCGACAGCCCCTATCTCGCCCCCCCGCCCCATCGCGGCAAGCGCAACGAGCCGGCCTACACCGCGCATACCGCACGCGTCGGGGCCGAGGTGTTCGGCCTCGACTACGCCGATTTCGCGCGGGCGACGTCAGAAAACTTCGACCGGCTGTTCTGGAAGGCCGCGGCCTGGGCCAAGGCGGCCTGACCCCATGGCGGAATTGATCTTCACCATTCTGGGCTGCGGATCGTCGGGCGGGGTGCCGCGGCTGGGCGGGCATTGGGGCGATTGCGACCCGGAAAACCCGCGCAACACGCGGCGCCGCTGCTCGCTGCTGATCCGGCGGCGCGAGGGCGAGGCGGAAACCGCGGTGCTGATCGACGCCTCGCCCGACCTGCGCGCGCAACTACTGGATGCAGGGATCGGGCGGCTGGACGGGGTGGTCTTCACCCATTCCCATGCCGATCACGTCCATGGCCTCGACGATTTGCGGATGATCGTCTTCAACATGCGCAAGCGCCTGCCGGTCTGGGCCGACGGCGCGACGCAGAACGACCTGCTCAGCCGCTTCGGCTATGCCTTCGTGCAGCCGCCGAATTCGGCCTATCCGCCGATCCTCGACATCAACGGGATCGACGGCGACGTCGTGATCGACGGCCCCGGCGGCGAGATCGTGTTGACGCCCTTCGAGGTGCGGCACGGCAATATCGATGCGCTGGGCTTTCGCATCGGCGACGTGGCCTACCTGCCCGATGTCTCCGACATCCCCGAGGCGGCCTGGCCGGTGCTGGAGGGGCTGGAGTGCTGGATCCTCGACGCGCTGCGACGCACGCCGCACCCGAGCCATGCGCATCTGGCGCAGTCGCTGGAATGGATCGAACGGGCGCAGCCGCGCCATGCCGTCCTGACCAACATGCACATCGACCTCGATTACGCGACCGTCGCCGCCGAGACACCCGACAATATCACGCCCGCCCATGACGGGCTGACGCTCAGCTACGAGGTCTGAGCGGTTTGGGCGATACCCTCGCCATCGTGATGCCGGTCTTCCTCGTGGTGGGCGCGGGCTACCTCGCCGTCTGGCGTGGCCTGTTCAGCAACGCGGCGGTGGACGGGCTGATGTCCTTCACGCAGAAATTCGCCATACCCTGCCTGCTGTTTTCCGCGATCGCGACACTGGACCTGGGCGCGGATTTCGACCTTGCGCTGCTGGGCAGCTACTATGCCGGGTCCACCGTCGCCTTTTTCGGCACGATGTTCGGTGCCCGCTACGGGTTCGGTCGGCCCTGGGTCGACAGCGTCGCCATCGGGTTCTGCGCGCTTTTCGCGAATTCGGTTCTCCTGGGGCTGGCCATCGGCGAGCGCGCCTACGGCATCGAGAGCCTCGGGCCGAATTACGCCATTGTCGCGGTGCATGCGCCGTTTTGCTACCTGCTGGGCATCGTGACGATGGAGATCGTGCGCGCCGAAACCGGCGGCATGGCGCTGGCAGGCACGGTCGCCAGGGCGATCTTCCGCAACGCGCTGATGATCGGGATCGGGCTGGGGTTCGCGGTGAACCTGACCGGTCTGCCGATCCCCGCGGTGATCGACGATGCGCTGGACCTGATGATACGGGCGGCGCTGCCCGCGGCGCTGTTCGGGCTGGGGGGTGTGCTCTACCGCTACAAGCCCGAGGGCGACACCGGCGTCATCGCGATGATCTGCGTGGTGTCGCTGCTCATCCATCCGGCCATCGCCTGGGGGTTGGGCCGCACGGTGGCCGATCTCAGCCAGGAGCAGATGCGCGCGGTGGTGGTCACGGCCGCCATGGCGCCGGGGATCAACACCTACATCTTCGCCGACATGTACGGCGCGGCGCGGCGGGTGGTGGCCAGTTCCATCCTGATCGGCACCGCGATCACGGTCCTGACCGCATCGGCCTGGATCTGGCTGGTGGGCTGACCCCGACGGATCAGGCCGCCAGCAAGACGCGCGCCTCCGCCTCCGACAACAGGGGCAACGCGGCGTGATCCACGCCCTTGGCCGCGCCCGCCTCGACGGTCTGCGAAAGCGCGTCACGCGCGGCCCGGCGCGTGATGTCGTCGAGGCGGTCAACGACCTCGGGGTCGGGCGCCAGCGTCTCGCAGGGGACGTTTTCCGCCAGAACGATCTCGTGACGGTCGAACATCAGGTGCACGAAGGTCACCGGGTCCGACGACTTCTCGAGGGTGACATCGCTGCCGTTGACGAAGCTGCCGGCAGTCGCCAGCACGGCGTCGGCGTCGAACAGAAGCTCGGCGCGCCAGCCGGACACGCGGATGCGGTGCCCCTGCCCGAGACGCAGGGGGCGCATGTTGTCCATCGTGCCGATCTCGAAACGGACGGGGGCGGTTTCTGCGGTCATCTCGGCGACTGTGGTGCCGACCCAGAGCAGTCGGGCATGGCGCCCGTCCGCGGTGAGGACGAGGTCACCGGCCGAAAGCAGCTCGACCGCGACATATCCCATGGGCGTGGCGACCCGTGTTCCCGCGACGAACCCGATCCACTCGCTGTCGCGGTCAGACACCCGTCGTTCACCCGACCCGCGCAAAAGCGATGTGGGCATGAAACTGTCGAAAGCATCGGGATTGATCGGTGCGGACATGGCAGTGTTCCTGGCAACGGTGTTCGGTCTTCTTAGCGCTAGATCGAGTCTCCGGCGGGATTGCGGGTGGAATGAGGCAAGTTTGGGGCCTCTGATCGGCGACGGCCACATTCCTGCCATCGGGCCACACAGGGTTTGCCCTGTCGCAAATGCGGGCGGGGCGTCGCTTGTCTGGGCTGCGCGCATGGCGTAAGGCGGGGGGTATCCGCAACGCCACGCCAACAGCCGGAGCGGCCCCCTGTCCGACCTTGCAGACACATCCGACACACCGCCGCGCACCGCTGCGCCGGCCGGTCGTCTTCTGGCCCGTCTGTGGCACGAGCATGTCAAGGGCTACTGGCCCCTGCTGATCGTCGCCGGCGCGCTGATGACCATCGAGGGCGCCGCACTTGGCGGGGTGGCCTACCTGATCCAGCCGTTGTTCGACGACCTCTTTGCGGCGGGCAGCATGTCGGGCGTGGGCTGGGTGGCGCTGGCGATGGCGCTGGTCTTCATGATGCGGGCGGCCGCGGGCTTTGGCCAGCGCCTGATCGTCGTGCGGATCGGTCTCGAGGTGACGGCGACCCTGCAGCGTCGGCTGGTCACGCATCTGTTGTCGCTCGACCTGGGGTACTTCCGCGCAAATGCCCCCGGCGCGCTGATCGAGAGGGTTCGGGGCGACACGCTGGCCCTGCAACAGCTGGCCTCGAACGTGGTGATGTCGCTAGGACGCGACACGATCACCTTCATCGCGCTGCTGTCGGTGATGTTCCTGAACGACTGGCGCTGGACGTTGATGGCGCTGGTCGGCCTGCCCCTTCTGGTGCTGCCGATCATAGCGCTGCAGCGGTATATCCGCACCACCACCGCGGCCAGCCGCGAAGCGGCGGCGCGGCTGTCGACGCAGCTCGACGAGATCTTTCACGGGGTCCAGTCGGTCAAGCTCAACCGGCTGGAGCAGCACGAGACCGCGCGCTTCGGAGGCGAGGTCACGGGGTTCCTGCGCGAGTCGCTGCGCGCGCAGAAGGGTCTTGCCGCCAACCCCGCGATGATCGACGTGATCGCGGCGATCGGCTTTGCAGCCGTGCTGTACTACGGGGGCGCTCAGATCATCGCGGGCGAGAAGACGGTGGGCGAGTTCATGTCCTTCTTCACGGCGCTGGCGCTGATCTTCGATCCCTTGCGCCGGTTGTCGAACGTGGCGGGGCAGGCGCAGGCGGGGGTGGCATCGCTCGACCGGCTCTACGCGGTGCTGGAGGAACGGCCGGCCATCGTCTCGCCGGCAACGCCGCGGCCCTTCACGCCCGGCGAGATCAGCTTCGAGGATGTGGCCTTCGGCTATGACGGGATGCCGGTGCTGCGCGGGTTGACCTTCACCGCCGAGGCGGAGCGGACAACCGCAATCGTCGGCCCCTCGGGGGCGGGGAAGACCACTGTCTTCGCCCTGCTCACCCGGTTGGTCGATAGCGGTACGGGACGCGTCAGCATCGGCGGAACCGATGTGCAGGCCGTCGACATCGAGGCGCTGCGCGATGCGATCGCCGTGGTGGGGCAGGAAACCGCGCTTTTCGACGCGACCATCGCCGAGAACATCCGCCTCGGTCGCCTAGACGCCACCCCCGAGGAGGTGCGCGCCGCCGCCCAGGCTGCCTCGGTCACCGAATTCACCGACGCCTTGCCGCTGGGCCTCGACACGGCGGTCGGACCGCGCGGCTCGGCCCTGTCCGGCGGGCAGCGCCAACGCGTCGTCATCGCACGCGCGATGCTCAAGGGCGCGCCGATCCTGTTGCTGGACGAACCGACCTCGGCGCTCGATGCGCGCTCGGAACAGTTGGTGCAGGAGGCGTTGGCCCGCCTGTCGGAGGGGCGGACGACCCTGGTGATCGCGCATCGCCTGTCGACGATCCGCGATGCCGACAAGATCGTGGTGCTCGACCGCGGCCGTATGATCGAGCAAGGCCGCCACGCCGATCTGATGGCGGCGAACGGGGCCTATGCGCGGCTTTACGACCTGCAATCGGCCGGTGTCTCGACGCCGCTCTAGGTGCGTTCAGGCGCGGGCCCGCACCGTCGAGCGGTGGGCGCCCAGCCCGTCGATGGACATCTCGATCACGTCGCCATCCCGCAGGTAGCGCGGCGGCGTCTTGCCCATCCCCACGCCCGGCGGGGTGCCAGTCAGGATCAGGTCGCCGGGCTCAAGCAGCACGAAGCGGCTGAGGTAGGCGACGATATGGGCGACGCCGAAGATCATCGTGGCGGTCGTGCCGGTCTGCATCGGCGTGCCGTTCACCGACAGGCGCATCGACAGGGCCTGCGGGTCGGGCACCGCGTCGCGGGTGACGAGGACCGGGCCGCAGGGGCAGAACCCGGGATAGCCCTTGCCCTTGGACCATTGCCCGCCGCGCTCCATCTGCCAGTCACGTTCGGAGATGTCATTGGCCGCGACATAGCCGAAGACGTGATCCATCGCGGCATGCTCGGAGATGTCGAGCGCGGGCTTTCCGATCACCACGCCAAGCTCGACCTCCCAGTCGAGGCGTGACGACCCTTTGGGCAGCGGGATCGGATCGTTCGGCCCGCTCACCGCGCTGCCCGGCTTGGTGAAAAGGATCGGCTCTTTCGGAACCGGCATGCCCGACTCGGCGGCATGGTCGGAGTAGTTCAGGCCGATGCACCAGACATTGCGCGGGCGCGCGATCGGCGCGCCGATCCGTTCGACCGTGGGGTCGACCACCGGCAGCAACGCCAGTGCGGACCCCGCAAGCGTCTGCCCCAGCTCAGGCAACGTCTCGGGGCCGATATCGCCGACCAGCCGCGAGATATCGCGCCATGTGCCGTCCTCTGCCAGCACCACCGGGCGCTCGGCCCCGGCCTCTCCGATCCGCATGAATTGCATGTCACCGGCCCTCCACTGCCGTTACGCCGCACCAGCCGACGGGCCAGACGACCCCGTTGCACCCGCAGTGGCACCGCCGGGAAACGGCCCATGACGCCATGGGGATGGAAAGGGAATTGGTGCGGTCGAGAAGACTCGAACTTCCACGGGAGTTACCCCACAGCGACCTCAACGCTGCGCGTCTACCAATTCCGCCACGACCGCACATAGACCAAGGCTGGTAGTCGCGGTCGTTTAGCCGAGGCGCCGGGGCTTGTGAAGAGGGGACGGGCGAAAATTTCATCCCCGCCCCGAACGGCGATCGGGCCCCTCGGCGGGGGCCCGATCCCTGTGGTCTCCGATCCGCCTACTGGCTGACCGTGAAGCTGGGCAGCGCGTTCTGAACCGGCACCGGCGCCGGGACAGGGGCCTCGGGCATGGGCTGCGCCACGGGCACCGGCGTCGGCAACGCGGGCTGGGCGCCCTGCATCATCATCGTCGCCTGCCGGAGCAGTTGCGTCCGCTCGGGCTGACCGGGCATGAAGGCCGGCATCGCGCCCTGCTCGAGAGCACCGAGCGCAGTGTCATACCATGCAAGCGCAAGGTCGGGGCGGCGCGTCGTGCCGAAGCCTTCGCGCAGATGGTGGCCCATCAACTCGCCATAGGCGGGCTCACCCATCGCAGCCAGCACCAGCGTGGCGCCCACGGCCATGCGCATGTTGTCCTGCGCATAGCCCACCGAAAGACAGACGCGCGCGGTGGCGGCAAGATCGGCGGGCGGCACGCCCGAGCCGAGCGCGGCATTGGCGACCTGCGGCGTCACCTCGCCGGGCCCGGCCAGCGAGGCGCGGTCGATCTGGGCCGCGAAGAGGTTGGCGAACTGGCCGCATTGCTCGGTGATCTGGGCCTGCGTCAGGCCGACGATGCCCTGCATCAGCTGCTCGCCCTGCGCCATGGCATAGCTGCGCGCGACGCAGAACTGCTCGGACAGGGTGAAGGCAGGGTCCGACATGCTGGCCAGGGTGGTGTAGCCGCCATTGGTCGAGGTCTGCAGCATGACGCCGTTGCAGGTGTTGGCCAGCGACGCGGTCGGCGCCGAGTTGGAGAAGAGATTGGGCACCGCGGGTGTGCCCGAGGCCGAGACGGTGACGCCCGGCGCCGGTTGCACGGGCTGCGGATTCACGATGACGGTGGTGGCAGGGGGCTGCGGCACGATCTGTTGCGGCGCGGCGGCGGGCAGCGTCCGGCCCTCGCGGCTGTCGCGGTAGGCGAAGAGAAGCGGCTGACCGGCCAGGCCGGTCTGTGCCGCCCCGCCGTTCTGGGCCCAGTAGAAGGCGTCCATCAGGAAATCGAACTGGTCGTCGGAGAACGCGCGCCCATTCACCGCGTAACCCATCACGCGCTGGTAGCGTTCGATCGCCGAGCGGGTGCCAGGGCCGACCTGCCCGTCGACGCTGCCGGCGTTGAAACCGAAGAAGTTCAGCGCGGTCTGCGTTTCGCGGCCCTGCTGCGTCGCGGGGATCGACGGGCGCACGACGCGGGTCGTCGTGGTTGTCCGGGTCGTGCGCTGGCCCTGCTGGCCGAGCGCGTGACCGATGACGCCGCCGATGATCGCGCCGCCGATGAATTCGGCGGCATCCGCCTCGGCCCGATCGGCCGGGGTCAGGGCCAGGGCGGCGGCCACGCTGACCGTGGTCAGAAATCTTGCAAACATTATGGTTCCCTCCAGAAAGTCCGCATCACCTTGCGCGGCGGCACAGGGCACGACAGGCAAAAGCTACCACATGATCGGCGCGGGCTAAGCCAAAAATGCCTCGTGATGCGGAAAACCTTACCCTGCGGCAAGATCACGGCGCCGGATGCGCCGCATGCCCCAGAAGAGGACGGCGGCCGCGGCGACCGCCGCGATCACGACAAGGCCCGCCGAGGGGCGTTCGGGAAAGAGCAGCCCGTTGAGCGTGCGCCCGGGCAGGAGCGTCAGGCTACCAGCGACGATCAGCGCCTGCCAGTAGAGGCCGCGCATCCAGCCCGAATGGGATGCCACATCCCCCGCCCGTGCCGCCGAGACGCCCCGCCAGAGGCCGAACAGAACCAACAGGGACAGGGCGTGGATCGGTCCGAAGCCGAGGGCGATGGGAAAGACCCCGGCCTCGATCCAGAAGGCGCTGACCGCGACCAGCGCCATGGCGCCGACCCAGGCATAGCCCGCTGCCTTGTGCCAGATGTCACGGCGGCGGCGGTAGAGGGCCACCGGGCCCAGCACCAGCGCGACGAGCGCTGGCCAGAGATGCAGCTGCACGGCGAGTGGCAGATCGGCAAGGGTCATGGCGGTCTTTCTCCTGCGGGGCGCTCCGGCTTGCCGGGGCGGCGTGGCTTTGACAGGGTGGTGTCCATGTCGCGCGCCCGCCTCAAGCGCGCTTTCGCAAGGAGCGGACAGACGTCGTGACCCGCGCGCCATCGCATTCCACGCTGCGCGAAATGCGGGCCCATCTGGGCCGCCCCGTGACACTGGTGGCGCTGGCAGGGGTCTCGGCGGTGCTGGCGCTGGCCGGTCCTTTCGGCACGCTCGACAGTCTGACGGTGGCCGGTCGCCTCGGCTACTGGGGCGCCGTGGTCGTGGCAACCTACGCCACCGGCACCGCCGTAGGCGTCACGCTCGGCGCACGGCTTGCGCAGCACGCTGCCACCACGCGCATCGCGGTGATCACGCTGGCCACCGCCGCGGCGGTGACGGCGGTGGTGGTCGGTCTGAACATCGTGCTGCTGGGCGAGATGCCCGATGCGATCGGGGGGATGCCGACGCTGGCCGCCATCTTCGCCGTCGCCGCCATCGTCTCGGCCACCTTGCAGGTGACGGACCGCACCGAGGCCGGGATCGCCACCGACACCCCGCCGCCCCTGCTCGACCGTCTGCCGCTTGACCGTCGCGGGGCGCTCGTGGCCCTGTCGGTCGAGGATCACTACGTGCGCGTGCGCACCACGCGCGGCGAAACGATGCTGCTGATGCGGCTGGGCGATGCGATCCGCGAGGCCGCGCCGACGCCGGGCCTGCGGGTGCATCGTTCGCATTGGGTGGCCACCGGCGCGGTCCGGGCCGCCCGGCGCGAGGGCGACCGCGCGGTGCTGGAGATGACGGTGGGGGGTGACATTCCCGCCTCGCGCTCGCATATCCCGGCGCTGAGGGGGGCGGGCCTGCTGCCCCGCTGAGGAAAGGTGCCGCATGGTGGAATGGATCACCTCGGACGATCCGGTCGGCTACCCGGAGGCCGTCGCCTGGATGGAGGCCCGCGCCGAGGCCATCGCCCGCGGCGAGGCCGAGGAGGCGATCTGGCTGCTGGAGCATCCGGCGCTCTACACCGCGGGCACCTCCGCACGGGTCGAGGACCTGAAGGACCCCGACCGTTTCCCGGTCCACGAGACGCGGCGCGGCGGGCAATATACCTATCACGGGCCGGGCCAGCGCGTGGTCTACGTCATGCTCGACCTCAACCGGCGCGGGCGCGACGTGCGCGCCTTCGTCACCGCGCTGGAGACCTGGGTGATCGCCGCGCTGGCCGAGTTCAACCTGCGCGGCGAGATCCGCGCGGGGCGTGTCGGCGTCTGGATCGCCCGGCCCGACAAGCCGCCCCTGCCCGACGGCTCCGCGCGGGAGGACAAGATCGCGGCGATCGGCGTGCGGTTGAGGAAATGGGTGAGCTTTCACGGCATCTCGATCAACCACGACCCCGATCTTGCGCATTTCGACGGGATCGTGCCCTGCGGCATCGAGGGCCACGGCGTCACCAGCCTCGTGGATCTCGGGCTGCCGGTGACGATGGACGACCTCGACCTGTCGCTGAGGCGGAGCTTCGACCTGGTCTTCGACCGGTCCGGCTGACATTGCGCGCGCCACCGCGCCCGGCAGGGCCGCCTGTTGAGCCTGCCGAAACAACCTGTTCCGGGAACACGTCCGACAAGACCACAAAATCGCCGGGTTTGGGGGCCAGCGCCATACCGGACGATTGTGGTAAATGGTACGAGGGGGCACGCGATGGCATGGCGCGTCGACGAAGGGGACGACCGGACATCGATCGGAGACGTGGTGCTCTGGCTTGCCCTGGCCGCGCTTATGGCCGTTGTGATCCTCGGCGCGGCCACTCTGATCCGGCTGCAGCCCACCCTCACTGCCGAAATCAGGTCCGGAACACAGATAGCCCTGCCGATCCAGCACTCGCGGATCGTGGGCACGGTGGCGCCGCGCGCGAGGCAATAGGCAAGGCCCCGCCATGTCCAGATCACCGGGACGCGGGTCTTTCACCGCGGGACCGCCGACCCTAGCTTGATGGCAACGCCCCGTTCGACAGGGCGGGGCATGACGACAGGGCGAACCCTCGATGAGCCGGACACCGGACGACATCGCCGCCGGGCCCGCGCCGAGGGGCGAACCGGGCAGACCGGGCGCACTCGACGCGTTGCTGGATGAGGTGGTCTTGCTGACGCGCGACAACGCGGCCCCCAGCATCGGGGAGGTGCTGCACGGCTTCGGCCCGGCCGGTGCCCTGCCCATGATGATGACCGTCGCGCTGATCGTCGTCTCGCCGCTGTCGGGTATTCCGTTTGTGTCCAGCCTTGCGGGGCTGACCATCGCCGGTCTCGCGGTCCAGCTGGCGATGGGGCGGCGCAGCGTCTGGCTGCCGGAGTGGCTGCGGCGGCGCAGGATCCCGCGCGAGCGTCTCGACCCCGCGATCTTCCGGCTGCGGCACATCGCGCGATTCCTCGACCGCAACAGCCGCCCGCGGCTGCGCCTCTTGACCGCGCCGCCCGTGTCGCGGTTGGTGCTGCTGCTGTGCGCCCTGTGCGGAATGTCGATGCCCGCCCTCGAACTGGTACCCTTCACCTCGTCGCTGCTGGCGCTGGGGGTCACCTGCCTCGGCTTTGCTCTGCTGGTCCGGGACGGTCTCTGGGCGGTGGTTGCCGCCGTTCCGCTGCTGGGTGGGGGTGCGGTTCTGACCGGCGTGGCGCTCTGAGAGCGCGCCTTGATCTGAGACAATTTTCCTCACCCAAATGCGCGGCTCATTGACGCGAGCAACATTGCGCGGCTGGAGCGGGGGGCCTAAAACGGGGCAATAGGATACGCGGGCATGCACGCAGACCGTGCAGGCCGCCGCCGAAGAGCGACAACAGGAGTTTCACATGGCAGACGCCGCCCTTCAGGGCCATGACCACGAGCGCCCGGGATTCTTCACCCGGTGGTTCATGTCCACCAATCACAAGGATATCGGGATCCTCTACCTGTTCACCGCAGGGTTCGTGGGCCTGATCTCGGTCATCTTCACCGTCTACATGCGGATGGAGCTGATGGAACCGGGCGTGCAGTACATGTGCACGGAGGGTGCGCGGCTGACCGCCGCCGCCGCGGGCGAATGTACCCCTGATGGCCACCTTTGGAACGTCATGATCACCGGCCACGGCGTGCTGATGATGTTCTTCGTGGTGATTCCCGCTCTCTTCGGCGGATTCGGCAACTACTTCATGCCGCTGATGATCGGGGCGCCGGACATGGCGTTCCCGCGTCTGAACAACCTGTCCTACTGGCTTTATGTCGCGGGCACGGCGCTGGCCTTCTGCGCGGTCTTCATCGACGGTGGCGCAGGCCCCGGCTGGACCTTCTACCCGCCGCTGTCGTGGCAGGATGCGCCGACCAGCCGCGCGGTCGATTTCGCGATCTTCGCGGTCCACGTCTCGGGCGCCAGCTCGATCCTCGGCTCGATCAACATCATCACCACCTTCCTGAACATGCGCGCGCCCGGCATGACGCTGCACAAGGTGCCGCTCTTTGCCTGGTCGATCTTCGTGACCGCATGGCTGCTGCTTCTGTCGCTGCCGGTGCTGGCGGGCGCGATCACCATGCTGCTGACCGACCGCAACTTCGGCACGGCCTTCTTCGACGTGGCGGGCGGCGGTGACCCGGTGTTGTTCCAGCACATCTTCTGGTTCTTCGGCCACCCCGAGGTCTACATCGTGATCCTGCCGGCCTTCGGCGTGATCTCCCACGTGATCGCGACCTTCTCGAAAAAGCCGATCTTCGGCTACCTGCCGATGGTCTACGCGCTGGTGGCGATCGGGGGCCTCGGCTTCGTCGTCTGGGCGCACCACATGTACACGGTCGGCATGACGCTCACGCAGCAGGCCTATTTCATGGTGGCGACCATGGTGATCGCGGTGCCGACCGGCATCAAGATCTTCAGCTGGATCGCCACGATGTGGCAGGGCTCGATCACCTTCAAGACGCCGATGCTGTTCGCCATCGGCTTCATCTTCCTGTTCACGCTGGGCGGGGTGACGGGGATCATCCTCAGCCAGGCCGCCGTGGACCGGGCCTATCACGACACCTACTACGTCGTGGCCCACTTCCACTACGTGATGAGCCTTGGCGCCGTCTTCGGGATCTTCGCCGCGATCTACTACTGGTTCGGCAAGATGTCGGGCCGGCAGTATCCCGAGATCATCGGCAAGGTGCATTTCTGGATGTTCTTCATCGGTGCCAACCTGACCTTCTTCCCGCAGCACTTCCTGGGCCGCCAGGGGATGCCGCGCCGCTACATCGACTACCCGGATGCCTTCGCGCTCTGGAACTATGTCTCGTCGATCGGCGCCTTCATCTCCTTCGCCTCGTTCCTGCTGTTCATCGGCATGGTCTTCTACGCCCTGCGCTTCGGCCAGAAGGTGACCGAGCCTGCCTACTGGGGCGAGCATGCCGACACGCTGGAATGGACGCTGCCCAACCCGCCGCCGGAGCACACCTTCGAGGAGCTGCCGACGCGCGAGATGTGGGACAAGCAGCCCCATCACTGACAGGGCCCATGCCGGTTCATATCGAAACCCAGACAGGGCCCCGGGACACCACCGGGGCCCTGTCTCGTGACAGCCACGGCGCGCCGCGGCTGCGGCTGTTGCTGACGCCGCACAAGTCGCTGACACCCGAAGGCTTCGTCTGGTTCATCGGCGCGACCGCCGCGCTGATCGTCATCCCGCTGCTGTCGATCCTCGGCAACCCGGTGTTCTGGTTCCTCCTGCCCTTCATCCTCGGCGCGCTCTGGGCGATCTGGGCTGCGCTGAAACGGTCGTGGCGCGACCGCGAGGTGCACGAGGAACTGGTGATCTGGGATGACCTGATGCGGCTGGAACGCCACGAGCCGCGCCGCAAGGCCCCCCTCGACTGGGAGGCGAACCCCTACTGGGTGCGCGTCGCCCTGCACACGCGGGGCGGTCCCGTCGAGAATTACCTGACCCTGCAGGGCGGCGAGCGCGAGGTGGAGATCGGCGCCTTTCTGACCCCGCCCGAGCGGCTGGGCCTGAAGGAGACGCTCGAGCGTGCCCTCGCTGCAATGAAAGGGTGACCGGCCCGCAGGCGCGCCGGTCAGCCGATCGCCGGGTCAGGCAAGGCGATCCTTCACCGCCGGGCCGACGGCGCCGAAATCCATCTGGCCGGTATACCTGGCCTTGAGCACCGCCATGACCCGCCCCATGTCCCGCAACCCCTCGGCGCCGGTTTCGGCGATGGCCGCGTCGATGGCCGCGGTCACCTCGTCCCCGGACAGCTGGCGCGGCAGGAACTGCTCGATGATCGCGATTTCCTCGCGCTCCTTCTCGGCCAGTTCGAGGCGCCCGCCCTCTTCGTAGGCCCGCGCGCTTTCCTGGCGCTGCTTGACCATCTTGCCCAGGATGCCGAGCACGGCCTGGTCATCGACCGGACCGCCGCGGCCTTCGCCACGGGCGGCAATGTCCTGGTCCTTGATGGCGGCATTGATCAGGCGCAGCGTCGACAGCCGCGTGGCATCCTTCTCGCGCATCGCCTCCTTGAGGCCCGCGCCGATGCGGTCGCGCAGATCCATGGGCATGATGATCCCCCATCGCTATCCCGAAGCCTCCCAGATAGGGCAAGCCGCCCGCGGCAACAACACCCCGCATGCGCGTGCCCCTCTGCCTTGCATGTGCCTTGACCGCAGGCGCCACCCCCCGTAGGACACCGCCAATTTGCCCACCCGCCCGCCAAGGGGAGCTGCCGCCATGCCCACCAGACCCACCGCCTGCCTCGCGCTTGCCGACGGAACGCTCTTCTACGGGCGCGGGTTCGGCGCCACCGGAACCCGCGTGGCCGAACTGTGCTTCAACACGGCGATGACGGGATACCAGGAGATCATGACAGACCCCTCCTACGCGGGCCAGATCGTGACCTTCACCTTCCCCCATATCGGCAACACCGGCGTCACCCCCGAGGATGACGAGACCGCCGACCCCGTCGCCGAGGGAATGGTGGTGAAATGGGATCCGACCGAGCCGTCGAACTGGCGCGCGACGGGCGATCTGGTGGGCTGGCTGGAAAAGACCGGCCGCATCGGCATGGGCGGGGTCGACACCCGCCGCCTGACCCGTGCGATCCGCCAGCAGGGCGCGCCGCATGTGGCGCTGGCCCATGACCCCGAGGGGAATTTCGACATCGAGGCGCTGGTCAAGGCGGCGCGCGGGTTTCCGGGGCTGGTGGGTCTCGACCTCGCCCGCGGTGTGACCTGCGCGCAATCCTACCGCTGGGATGAGAAACGCTGGGCCTGGCCCGAGGGCTATACACGCCGCGACGGGCCCGCGCCCAGGGTCGTGGCGATCGACTACGGCGCCAAGCGCAACATCCTGCGCTGCCTGGCCTCGGCGGGCTGCGACGTGACGGTCATGCCCGCCACGACCACGGCCGAGGACGTTCTGGCGCAAAACCCCGATGGGGTGTTCCTGTCGAACGGGCCGGGCGACCCGGCGGCGACCGGCGTCTATGCCGTGCCGATGATCCGCGGTGTGCTGGAGCGCGAACTTCCGGTCTTCGGCATCTGCCTCGGGCACCAGATGCTGGCGCTGGCGCTGGGGGCACGCACCATCAAGATGAACCACGGCCACCACGGGGCGAACCACCCCGTGAAGGACCTGGAGACCGGGAAGGTCGAGATCACCTCGATGAACCATGGTTTCACCGTGGACAGCCAGACCCTGCCCGCGGGCGTGAAGGAAACGCATGTCAGCCTCTTCGACGGCTCAAACTGCGGCATCCGCATGGCCGACCGCCCGGTGTTTTCGGTGCAGTATCACCCCGAGGCCAGCCCCGGTCCGCAGGACAGTTTCTACCTTTTCGAACGCTTCGCCGAGGCGCTGCAGACGCGGTCGGCAGGCTGAGGCCGCGGCAGGCCCGCCTGCTGCGTCACCTTAACCGCTTCTTAACCTTCGCGCCGCATGGTGGCCGGGTGCGCGCCGGGGCGGTCGGTGCCGAACGGATCACGGAGCATGGAACGGCAGGGCATGGTGACGACACCGGCGCGTGCCGCAAGACGCGCGGAGAGGGTGGACAGGCCACGACCCCCTGCGGACGGCGCACGCGACGCCCGTGACATGGCCCGAATGGCGGCGGGTGTCACCGCCCGGGCCGCGCGGCGCCCCCTCACGCTGGACATGCTGCTGCTGACCCGCGGCGCGATCGACACGGCCACCGTGGCACGCGCACAGGCGGCACAGCGCGACCTCGATCTGCCGCTGGGCGACATCTTGCTGGCCCGCGGGGCGATTTCGGAGGCCGAACTCCTCTCGGCGCTGTCCGAGCATTACGACATGGGGATCGCCGACCTGACCGCCACCCCCGGCGATCCGCGGCTGGCAAGCTGTCTTGCCGCCGATGCGGCCCTGCGCCTCGAAGCGGTTCCGATCAGGCGCAGTGGCCGGGTGGTTGTCGTCGCGACCCGCCGGCCCGACCGGGCCGGGGCGATTCTCGACGCGCTGACGCTGCCCGACGGGGACAGGGCGGTGCTGAGCCTTGCGCCGCGTGCCGGCGTCACGGCGGCACAGATCGCGCTTTACGGGGAACGGCTGGCCCGCCTTGCCGAGGGGCAGGCCCCGCAAAGCCAGAGCTGCCGGGGCTGGCGGCCCCGGATCGCCGGTCGCGCCCTTGTGCTGATCATGCTGTCGGCGGCGCTCGCGGCGACCCTTTGGCCCGTGGCGATGACGGCCGTGGCATTCGGCCTCGCGCTGCTGGTCTTCGCCGCGAACACCACCTTGAAGGCTGCGGCCTTCGCAGTGACGCTGCGCGCGGAGCGGATGGCGACCCCGGCGGGCGACAACGACGAGGCGGCCGGGCCGTGGCCACGGCCGACCGTGTCGCTGATCGTGCCGCTCTACCGCGAGCCCGAGATCGCCACGACCCTTCTGCGCCGCCTTAGGCGGCTGGAGTATCCGCGCGAGCGCCTCGACGTTCTGCTGGCCGTCGAGGAGGATGACCGGCTGACGCGCGACGTGCTGGCCGCGACCCGCCTGCCCGGCTGGGTACGCGTGATCACCGTGCCCCCAGGACAGCCGCGCACCAAGCCACGCGCCCTGAATTTCGCCCTTCGCTTCGCGCGCGGCGACATCATCGGCATCTACGACGCCGAGGACAGGCCCGACCCCGACCAGATCGAGCGGGTCGCCCGCCGTTTCGCCCGCAGCGGGCCGGAAACGGCCTGCCTGCAGGGGCGGCTGGATTACTACAACTCCGGCCACAACCTGATCTCGCGCCTGTTCGCGATCGAATACGCGGTCTGGTTCCGTGTGCTGCTGCCCGGTGTGCAGCGGCTGGGCCTTTTCGTTCCGCTGGGGGGCACCACGCTGTTCCTGCGCCGCGCCGCGCTGGACCGGGTCGGAGGGTGGGACGCGCATAACGTCACCGAGGATGCGGAACTGGGCCTGCGGCTGGCACGGCGGGGCTACCGGACCGAGATCCTGGACACGACCACCTATGAGGAGGCGAACGCCGCCGTGCTGCCCTGGATCCGGCAACGTTCCCGCTGGCAAAAGGGGTATCTGCTGACATGGGCCATGGCGATGCGCGCGCCCCGCGCACTGTGGCGCGATCTCGGGACCGTGCGGTTCCTCGCCGTGCAGGTGCAGATCTTCTGCGCGGTGGCGGGCTTCCTCGTGGCGCCGCTGCTCTGGACCCTGATGGTCAAACCCTTCGGCATGGCCCACCCGCTCGATGCGGTCGTCGGCCCGCTGGGCTACGGGGTGCTTGCCACGGTCTTCGTGGCCAGCGTCTGCCTCTCGGTCGCCATCGGTATCCATGCGACACGGGCCCGCCACCTCAGGCGCCTGCGTCCCTTCATCCTGCTCTCCGAGCTGTATTTCCTGCTGGCGACCGTCTCGGCGTGGCGGGCCCTGGTCGAGATGCTCTTGCGCCCGTTCTGGTGGGCCAAGACAACGCATGGCGGCTTTGGCGGCGTCAGGGGCCCGGCTGCGCCCGGGCTCAGCGGATCGCCTGACCCTGCGCCTCTTCCTTCAGGCGCACCACGAAGGCGATGGACAGGTGATCCTTGAGCGCCTTTGCCGCACGGTCGCCATCACGGGCGGCAATCGCCTCGACGATCTCGGCGTGTTCGGCAAGCGCCTTTTCCCCCCGCCCCTGCGCGGCGAGCGAGGTGCGCGCCATCAACGCCATCGAGCGGTAGACGAGATCGAGCTGCTGCACGAGAAAGCGGTTGTGGCTGGCCAGGTGGATCTGGTGATGAAAGCGCCGGTTCGCGCGGGCCAGCGCCTGCGGATCACCCAGCAGATCATGATCGGCCTGAACCATCTCGCGCAGCACCTGCACCTCCTCCGCGGCGGCATGTTGCGCCGCCAGTTTCGCGGCCAGCCCCTCCAGCTCCTGCCGGACGGCATAGAGCTCGGCCATCTGGGCATGGTCGAGCGAGGCCACGATCAGCGAGCGCCCGTCGCGGGTCAGCAGGCTTTGTGTCTCGAGCCGCTGCAGCGCCTCGCGGATCGGCGTGCGGCTGACCCCGAACCGCTCGGCCAGTTCGGATTCCACGAGGCGGTCACCGGGGCGATAGGTGCCCTGGTCGATCGCGTCGAGGATCAGGGCATAGGCATCCTTGTGCGGATCGGGCGCGGTCTTGGTGGCCATGGGCGGGCAGGTCCTTGAACTCGGTCGCGCCACGCTAGGCGGCGGCGCCCGGCCTGTCCAGACTTGCGCCGCGATGCGCCGCGGCCTACCCCTGCCCCATGACGCACGACCGCTTTTCCCATGTCGAGACCTGGGTCTTCGACCTCGACAACACGCTCTACCCGCCCGAGATGGCGCTGTTCGACCAGATCAACGTCAAGATGACGGCCTGGGTCATGCGCGTTCTGGGCGTCGAACAGCCCGAGGCGGACGCGTTGCGCCACCGCTACTGGCGCGACCACGGCACGACCCTGGCGGGCCTGATGCGTCATCACGGGGTCGATCCGGGCCCCTATCTCGAAGAGGTGCACGAGATCGACTTCACCGTGCTCAGCCCCGATGCCGTGCTGGCCGCAGCCATCGCGGCCCTGCCGGGCCGCAAGATCGTCTACACCAACGGGACGGAACCCTATGCCCGCCGCGTGATCGCGCATCGCGGGCTGGAGGGGCTGTTCGACGCGATCTATGGCGTGGAGCACGCCGGGCTGATCCCCAAACCCGAGCGCGTGGCCTTCGAAACGGTCTTTGCGCTGGACGGTCTCGCGCCCGACAGTGCGGCGATGTTCGAGGATGACCCCCGCAACCTGCGCGTGCCCCATGCGATGGGCATGCGCACCGTCCATGTCGCCCCCGAGGCCGAGACGGCGGAGTTCATCGAGCATCACACCGACGATCTCGGCGGGTTTCTCGCGCGGCTGGTGTGACCGAGCCGAAAATTCGTACGAATTTTCGCAAGAAAAACCTGCCCCGCGCTTGAGACAGCCTGTCGCGTCGCCGCCATGGCCCGCGCGCCCTACCTTCCGGCCATGAGCGATCTCGAGCACACCGACATCTTCGTCTCGGGCGGCGGCGTCGCCGGCCTGACCGCCGCGGCGGCCTTCGGGGCTGCGGGCTTTTCCGTCATCTGCGCCGATCCCGCACCGCCGATCACCGAGGCCGCGGCCGAAGGCTCGGACCTGCGTACCACGGCCTTCCTGCAGCCCTCGCGGGATTTCCTTGACCGCGCGGGCCTGTGGGAACGCCTGTCGCCCCACGCCATGCCGCTCCAGATCATGCGCATCGTCGATGCAGGCGGCGAGCGCGCCGAGCCGCGGGTCGCCCATGATTTCAACGCCGCCGACATTTCCGAGCTGCCCTTCGGCTGGAACCTGCCCAACTGGCTTTTGCGGCGCGAAATGGTGGCGCATCTGGCGACGATGCCCAATGTCGATTTCCGCCCCGGCACCGGCACCGCGCAGGTTCTCACGCGCGAGGCCGAGGCACGCGTGACGCTGACCGACGGCGCGCGGATCAGCGCGAAACTGGTCGTCGCGGCCGATGGCCGCAACAGCCCCGTGCGCGAGGCCATGGGCATCGGCCTGCGTACCACGCGCTACGGGCAGAAGGCGCTGGCCTTTGCCGTCACCCACCCGATCCCGCACGAGAATGTCTCGACCGAGATCCACCGTTCGGGCGGGCCCTTCACGCTGGTGCCGCTGCCCGATCACGAGGGGCGGCCATCGTCGGCCATCGTCTGGATGGAGCGCGGGCCGGAGATAAAGCGCCTCGCCGCGCTCCCCGAAGCCGAGTTCGAGGCCGAGATGACGGAGCGCTCGGCGCATCTTTTCGGGCCCTTGAAGCTGGCCAGCCGCCGCACCGTGTGGCCGATCATCAGCCAGATCGCCGACCGGATGGAGGGTGAGCGCGTGGCGCTGGTGGCCGAGGCCGCCCATGTCGTCCCGCCCATCGGGGCGCAGGGGCTGAACATGAGCCTGGCCGACATGCGCGTGCTGCTGGACCTGGCCGAGGCGCATCGCGACGATCCGGGCACGCGGGATCTGCTGCGAAAATATCATCGCGCCCGCCATGCCGAGGTCTTGGCAAGGGTCACGGGGGTGGACGCGCTCAACCGTGCGTCGATGGCCGAGGCGCAGGGTCTGCGCGACCTGCGTTTGCGGGCCTTGAACGCGATCTACTCCGTGGCCCCCGTGCGCCGCGTGATGATGCGGGCGGGGCTGGGGGCCACGGGCTGAGGCTCAGGGAAAAACCTTGTCGACCACGGCCTGCAACCGCGCGAGCGCCGCGGGCACGTCGTAAAGCTTGTCGAGACCGAAAAGGCCGATCCGGAATGTCATGAAGCCGTCAGGCTCGTCCACGCGCAGCGGCACGCCGGCCGCCACCTGCATGCCATGCGCCATGAAGGCCGCGCCGGACTTGATCGCCGGATCGTCGGTATAGCTGACCACCACGCCGGGTGCGCCATAACCCTCGGCTGCGACGGATTTCACGCCCTTGGCGGCCAGCATCCCACGAACGCCATCGCCCAGCGCCCATTGCGCCGCTTTCAGCTTGTCGAAGCCGTAGTCGCGGGTTTCCAGCATCGTGTCGCGGAAGACGCGCAGCGCGTCGGTCGGCATGGTGGCGTGATAGGCGTGCCCGCCCGCCTCGTAGGTCGCCATGATGGTCGCCCATGCCTTGAGGTCGCCCGCGAAGCTTGTCGATTGCGTCTCGTCCAGCCGCGCCTTGGCGCGGTCGGACATCATGACAAGCCCGGCGCAGGGCTGCGCCGACCAGCCCTTTTGCGGGGCCGAGATCAGGACATCGACGCCGGTCTCGGCCATGTCGACCCAGGCGCAGCCCGAGGCGATGCAGTCCAGCACCATCAGCGCGCCGACCTCATGCGCGGCCTCGGCCAGCGCTGCGATATAGGCGTCGGGCAGGATCACGCCCGCCGAGGTTTCCACATGCGGCGCGAAGACGATGCCGGGGCGGGTCTCGCGGATCTTGGCCGTGACCTCGTCGATGGGCGCGGGGGCATAGGGGGATTGCAGGTCGTTGCCCGTGGGCCGTGCCTTCATCACCGTGACCTCGCCCGCGAAGCCGCCCGCATCGAGGATCTGCGACCAGCGGAAGGAGAACCAGCCGTTGCGCACCACAAGCACATCCTGCCCGCCCGCGAACTGGCGCGCGACGGCCTCCATCGCGAAGGTGCCACCACCGGGGACGAGGGCGACATGGGACGCACCGTAGACCTCTTTCAGCATGCCCGAGATATCGCGCATCACCTGCCCGAAGGCGCCCGACATGTGGTTGAGCGAGCGGTCGGTGAAGACCACGGAGTATTCCAGCAGCCCGTCGGGATCGACGGTATCGAGCAAGGCGGTCATCGGCACATCCTCCTGTTCCTTGGCCGTTGGGGTAGCGGGATGCGCAGGGGGCGACCAGCCCGTGTTTCGTCGCGGGGCCCGCGCGCGGGGCCGTGCAACGCGCGGATCGGCGCGCGCGTTTCCGATCCGCGTCAGCCGAGCGGGCCGGGGCGGCGTTCTTCGGACAGGAGCACATTCGCCTCCACCTGCCCGACGCCGGGCAGGGTCATGATCCGGCGGCGCAGAACCCGCTCGAAATCGGGCAGGTCACGGGCGACGACGCGCAGGCGGTAGTCATAGAGGCCCAGCACATGCTCGACCGTCTGCACCTCGGGAATGGCGGCAACCGCGCGCTCGAAATCCTCGAGGCTGACGCGGCCCTTGAGGCCCAGTTTCACGCCGAGGAAGACCGTGACGCCGAAGCCCAGCTTCTCGAGGTCCAGATCGAGCCGCCGCGCACCGATCACGCCGGCCTCGGACAGCCGCTTCATCCGCCGCCAGGTCGCAGGCTGCGACAGGCCGAGGCGGCGGCCGAGCGTGCTGGCCTTGATGGTCGCATCCGCCTGCAGGGAGCGCAGGATGGCGCGGTCGGTGGCGTCGAGGTCGATCACAGGGGCAACGTCTGCTGGTTCTTGATGGTGGCGACCTGCATCAGCGCCTCGATATCGGCGATATGGGGTAGCGTCAGGATGCGGTCGCGGTAGATCTCCTGGTAATGCGGCATGGTCCGCGCGATGACCGCGAGGCGCACATCGACACGGCCGAGGAAGGTCTGGATTTCGATGACTTCGGGCACCTCGCGCGCAGCGGCGAGAAAGGTGTCGAAGGCGCGCGGGTCGGTCTTGTCGAGCGTGATCCGCAAGGAAACCTCGACCGCGTAGCCCAGCGCGGGCCAGTGGATCTCGGCGCGCTGGCCCTTGAGCACGCCCTGCGCCTGCAACCGTTCGAGCCGCTTGTAGGTGGTGGCCAGCGGCAGGCCCGCGGCCTGCGCAAGCGCGGTCACGGGCTGGGCCGGGTCGGCCTGGAGGTGGCGCAGCAGGCGCCTGTCGCTGTCGTCGAGCATGCCAGTCTTCAAAAAAACCTCGTGAACGAATGATTTTGTAACACCTTGGCCGGAATTTGCCAATTCCCCTGCATCACCGAGCCGCTACAGCGGGCAGATTGCGCGCCAGAGACGACTCACGCCAGACGAGGAGAGAGACATGCGCGTTTACTACGATCGCGATTGCGATGTGAACCTGATCAAGGACATGAAGGTCGCCATCCTCGGCTATGGCTCACAGGGACATGCCCATGCGCTGAACCTGCGCGATTCGGGCGCCAAGAACGTGGTCGTGGCGCTGCGCGAAGGTTCGGCCAGTGCGGCCAAGGCCGAGGGCGAGGGCCTGAAGGTCATGGGGCTGGCCGAAGCGGCGGCCTGGTGCGACCTGATCATGTTCACCATGCCCGACGAGTTGCAGGCAGAGACCTACCGCAAATACGTCCACGACAACCTGCGCGAAGGTGCGGCGATCGCCTTCGCCCACGGCCTGAACGTGCATTTCGGCCTGATCGAGCCCAAGCCCGGCGTCGACGTCATCATGATGGCGCCCAAGGGCCCCGGCCACACCGTGCGCGGCGAATACACCAAGGGCGGTGGCGTGCCCTGCCTTGTGGCGGTGCATAACGATGCGTCCGGCAAGGCGCTGGAAATCGGCCTGTCCTATTGCTCGGCCATCGGCGGCGGGCGTTCCGGCATCATCGAGACCAACTTCAAGGAAGAGTGCGAAACCGACCTCTTCGGCGAGCAGGCGGTTCTCTGCGGTGGTCTGGTCGAGTTGATCCGGATGGGCTTCGAGACGCTGGTCGAGGCGGGTTATGCCCCCGAGATGGCCTATTTCGAGTGCCTGCACGAGGTGAAGCTGATCGTCGACCTGATCTACGAGGGCGGCATCGCCAACATGAACTACTCGATCTCGAACACGGCCGAGTATGGCGAATACGTCAGCGGCCCGCGCATCCTGCCTTACGAGGAGACCAAGGCGCGGATGAAGGCGGTGCTCGACGACATCCAGCAGGGCCGTTTCGTGCGCGACTGGATGCAGGAATGCGCCGTGGGGCAGCCCAGCTTCAAGGCGATCCGCCGCAACAACGACGCCCACCAGATCGAACAGGTCGGCGAGACGCTGCGCGGGATGATGCCCTGGATCACGGCCGGAAAGATGGTCGACAAGTCCAAGAACTGACGCCATCGCCGAGGCGACGGCAGGGCGGCTCCGGGGGAGGTTCCGGGGCCGCCTTTTTGTCTTCAGCAGGGCCTTGCGAGCACCAGAACCCAGGTGTCGCCTGTTCCCGCGAACCCGAACTGGGTGACGCTGGGATTGAGGATGTTGGCACGGTGGTCCGCGCTGTCCATCCATGTGGCGACGGTGCTGCGGATATCGAGCGTGCCGCGGGCGACGTTCTCGGCGGCCGTGCAAGCGGTGTAGCCCGCGCGCCGCAGCCGGTCGGTCAGGGTGGAGCCATCCGCGCCGAGATGGCCCAAGCGCTGGGCCGTGGCGAGGTCATCGGCCTGCGCCTGGGCCGCGGCCTGCAGGGCGGGGGAATGGATCAGCGGCCGGATGATGCCCTGCCCTGCGCGCTGCACCGAAAGTTGCGTGCCGGCGGAAGCGATGTCGACGGTGTTTCCGGCCGACAGCCGTTCGGTTCCAGCACCGGGCGCGCAGGCGGCCAATGCGGTGGCGAGGCACAGGATCAGGATGCGTGGGGTCATGTCGGTCTGCCTCGGGATTTGGTTTTGTGTTTTGTCACAGCATGTGCGCGCGGGGAGAGTCGCGCAAGGGGCGGGGGAGACAGCCGGTGGCGCACGGCATCACCGCTGTGGATGATTTTGTGAGTAGATTGCAAAAGTGAAACTGAATTTCGTTTCACACACTGCTTTAGCCGCAAGCGGATCGCATTTTACGCCTCACCGCGTGCCAGAGCCTCGGCAAGACGCCGCTGATCGCGCAAGGCCGCGGGCAGGTCCAGCGTCGTGATCCGCCCATTGGCCACCACATGGCGCCCCTCGACGAAGAGGTCACGCACCCGCGTGGGTCCGGCCAGCAAAAGGGCCGCGGGGTCCCAGTTTCCCGCGGCCTCGACGCCCGACACATCCCAGGCCGCGATATCGGCGCGATAGCCCGGCACCAGTTGCCCGATCTCGGCCCCGCGGCCCAGCACCTCGGCCCCGCCGCGCGTGGCGATGCGCAGCGCCTCGCGCGGGGACATGGCCTGCGGGCCCGAGGCCACCCGCTGCAACAGCATCGCCATCCGTGCCTCGGCCACGAGGTTGCCCGCGTCATTCGAGGCCGAGCCGTCGACGCCGAGACCCACCGGCACGCCTGCGTCGCGCATGCCGCGCACCGGTGCGATGCCCGAGGCAAGGCGGCAGTTCGAGCAGGGGCAATGGGCGACGCCCGTCCGCGTGCGGGCAAAAAGGTTGATCTCGGCCCCGTCCAGCTTGACGCAATGGGCATGCCAGACATCGGGCCCGGTCCAGCCCAGCTCTTCGGCGTATTGGCCGGGGCGACAGCCGAATGTCGCCAGCGAATAGGCGATATCCTCTTCGTTCTCGGCCAGGTGGGTGTGCAGCATCACCCCCTTGTCGCGCGCCAGCAGGGCCGCGTCGCGCATCAGCTCTCGGCTGACCGAAAAGGGCGAACAGGGCGCCACGCCCACGCGGACCATCGCCCCTGGCCGCGGGTCGTGGAAGGCGTCGATGACGCGCAGGCAATCCTCGAGGATCGCGGCCTCGTCCTCGACCAGCGCATCGGGCGGCAACCCGCCACTGCTTTGCCCGATCGACATGGCCCCGCGCGTGGCGTGAAAGCGCAGGCCGATCATGGCGGCCGCCTCGATCGTATCGTCGAGGCGCGACCCGTTGGGATAAAGATAGAGATGGTCCGACGACATCGTGCAGCCCGACAGCGCCAGCTCGGCCAAGCCCGTCATGGCCGAAACGCGCATGTGCTCGGGCGTGAACCGTGCCCAGATCGGGTAGAGGGTCTGCAACCAGCCGAAAAGAGCCGCGTTCTGCGCCCCCGGCACGGCGCGGGTCAGCGACTGGTAAAGGTGGTGATGCGTGTTCACGAGACCGGGAGTGACGACGCAGCCCGACAGGTCATGCACCGCGCCCGTCGTGCCGAGGCCCTGCCCCACCGCGACGATCACACCGTCGCGGATCAGCAGGTCGGCATCGGCAAGTTCCGTGTCAGCGTCATCCATGGTGACGACGACGCGCGCGCCCTTGAGCAGCGTCTCAGGCATCGGGCACATCGCGCAGCAGGGCCAGCGCGGCGGCATGCAGCACGGGGTTGGCCGCGGCCAGCGCGCGGCCGCCCTGGTGCACGGGACGTCCCTTCCAGTCGGTCACCACACCGCCCGCCGCCTCGATCACCGCGATCGGGGCGGAGATGTCATAAGATGCCAATCCCGCCTCGATCACGAGATCCACATGCCCCGCGGCCAGCAGGGCGTAAGCGTAGCAATCCATGCCGTAGCGCGTCAGCTTCACGCGGTCGCGCACGGTCTCGAACCCCGCGCGTTCGGCAGGCGTGCCGACCTCGGGGAAGGTGGTGAAAAGCGTGGCCGCCGCCAGGCCGGCGGTCGCCCGGGTGGCCAGGGGCCGCTCGCCACGGGGGCCTGTAAGGCGGGCGAGGCCGAACCCGCCTTCGAAGCGTTCGCCGATATAGGGCTGGTCGATGATCCCGTAGCGCGGACCTTGCGCATCGCTGAGCGCGATCAGAACACCCCAGGTCGGCGTGCCCGAGATGAAGGCGCGGGTGCCGTCGATCGGGTCGATCACCCAGGTCAGGCCTGTCGTGCCGGGTTTGGCGACGTCCTCCTCGCCGAGGATGGCATCGTCGGGGCGACGCGCGGCCAGAACGGCGCGCATCGCGGCCTCGGCGGCGCGGTCAGCCTCGGTCACCGGGTCGAAACGGCCCACGCCCTTGTCATCGGCGGCGAGCTGGGCATGGCGGAAATGAGGAAGGATGGCCGCGCGGGCCGCATCGGCCATCGCATGGGCCGTGGCGATCAGGTCGCGTGCCTCGGGCGGCAAGGCTCCGGACAGGGGATCGGTCATGTTGGGCTTCCGGCAACTGCGGGTCTGGTCGCAGAGCGGAAGGGACACGATCCCCTGCCCGGGGTCAAGCGGAGGCCGTCAGGCCGCCGCGTCCGACAGCACGCGCGCCAGTTCGAAGAGGCGGCGGCGCTGGTTCTCGGGGATCGCGTAGTAGGAACGAACAAGCTCCAACGCTTCCTTGTCGGCGAGGATGTCGCCCGGCAGCGCGGTCTGCCCGGCCTCGGTCGTCTGGGCGGCTTCGGCGCCATCCATCCCTTCGAAGAAATAGGCGACGGGAACGGACAGGGCATCGGAGATATCCCACAGGCGCGACGCGCTGATGCGGTTCATCCCCGTTTCGTATTTCTGGATCTGCTGAAACTTGATGCCGACCTTTTCGGCCAGCTGCTGCTGGGTCATCCCGACCATCCAGCGGCGATGCCGGACACGTTTGCCGACATGGACATCTACCGGGTGCTTCACATCCCTCTCCTGTTCTTGCCAAACCAAAATCCCGGCAACCATCCCCAAAATACTCACGGATGCCGGGCATCGTGGGCGCCCCACGACAGGGGGCAGGTAGCGCATGGCGGGACTGGATCAATCCATTGGCGAGCAAAAACCGAACCACTCACCTCAGAAGGGATGTGTTTTAACATCCGTTCTATTCCCGCGGGCGCATGGATGACCATACTCGCCCTATGCGTGTTCCGCAACAGATCCGTCTCCCCTGCGACTCTGGCGACAGCCGGGATGGCGCGCTAAGGTCACGCCGCAACGCGCAACCGGGCGCTGCGACCAGGAGGAGAGGACAGGATGAAGGCATTCCAACTGGCGCGGTTCGGTGACGCGCCCATCCTGACCGACATCGCCCTGCCCGAACCGGGGCCGGGCCAGATCGGGGTGCGGATTGCGGCCTGCGGCCTGAACTTCGCCGATCTGCTGATGCTGACGGGCGCCTACCAGGACACGCCGGCGCTGCCCTTCACCATGGGGATGGAGGTGTCGGGCGTGGTCGAGGCCCTGGGGCCGGGTGTCGGGACGCCCGCCATCGGAACACGCGTCGCGGTCTTCTCCGGGCAAGGCGGTCTGGCCGAGGCGGGCGTCTTCGATTCCGCCCGGGCCGTGCCCATCCCCGACGCGATGTCCCATGAGCAGGCCGCAGGCTTTCTCGTGGCCTATGGCACCTCGCATCTCGCGCTCACGCATCGCGCGCGGCTGGCGCCCGGCGAGCGGCTGGTGGTGCTCGGGGCGGCGGGCGGTGTCGGCCTGACCGCGGTCGAGCTGGGCGCGGTGCTGGGCGCCGAGGTGATCGCCGTGGCCCGCGGCGCGGACAAGCTCGCGGTCGCGCGCCGGGCCGGTGCCCACCACCTGATCGACAGCGACACCGCCGACCTGAAGGCCGCGATCAAGGCGCTCGGCGGTGCGGACGTCGTCTATGACGCCGTTGGCGGGGCGGCCTTCGACGCGGCGTTGCGGGCCACACGGCCCGAGGGGCGCATCCTGTCGATCGGCTTCGCCAGCGGGGAGGTGCCGAAACCCCCGGCCAACCTGCTGCTGGTCAAGAACCTGTCGGTGATGGGGTTCTACTGGGGCGGCTACCTCGACTTTGCGCCCGACCGGCTGGCCGCCAGCCTGTCCGACCTGATGGCGCTTTTCGAGACGGGCCGCATCACCCCCCATATCAGCGCGACCTTCCCCCTCGCCCAGGCGGCGGATGCACTGGAATTGTTGCGCAGCAGGAAAAGCACCGGGAAGGTTGTCGTGACAATCTGAGCGCCGCGCCCGCGCCATTCCGACCGTTTCGGCACGATCTCGCCACATTGAGGGGAAATTTAGGCGAATTTGCCTAAAACAAACCCGATCCTCGCCCATCGGGTGGCGTGGTGTCGCCCTGTTCCCAATCCAGAAACAATGTGTTGAGGCAGCTGGCTGCGCCGACCGCCCCCCAAGAACGGGCGGCGGCGCGCCCGAGGCAGCGGAAAGGGTCGCCCGTGCGATCGGGCGGTGGTGAAGAATGCCTGACGGCTATCTTGTGGACCTTGGCGCGAACGGCCAGCTCGATGACGGCGACGTCATTTCGGGCGCGCTGGTCACGTTCACCACGGCCACCAACCTGGGCGCCGGATCGTGGTCATGGTCGGGCACCTGGTCGGGCAGCAATTTCACCAACGCGCAGGAACCCGGCACCTATTTCCTCGCCACCGACGGAAACGTCTATTTCGTGCCCGCGTTCGGTCCCGTGGATACGCTGACGACGGCCGCGACCATCACGACACCGACCTACGTTCCCGGCGATGGCCGGGTGACCGGCACCGATACGGCCGACCTGATCGACGGGACCTATGCCGACGACAGTGGCGAAGCCGTCAGCGGCGGCGCCGATACCGTCAACGGCTTCAACGGCGATGACACGATCAATGCCGCCGGCGGCAACGATCTGGTCTATGGCGACGGCGGGGCGGACTCGATCCTGGGTGGCACCGGCGCCGACACCATCTACGGCGACAGCGGTGCGACCGCGCCCGGGGTCACGGGCCTTCTGTCCTGGGAAGACGCCCATAACGACAACCAGGACATCTCGGGCGGCATCACGCTGACCGACGGGCCGATCGACGCGACCGTGACCTTCACCAACATCGGCGCCTCCACGCCCGGCTTCGTGACCAGCAACGCGCCGATGTATGTCGGCGCGGGCGAACCCTTCGGCACCTCCTCCTCCGTTGCACTCTCCGGCGGGGCGGGGCCGACGTCGCAGACGGTCATCGACTTCACCGCCAACGACCCCGCCTATTCGGGCACGGTCGAGAACGTGAGCTTTCGCATCACCGAGTTCGACACCTCGGGAAGCCATGTCGACATCGTCACGATCAGCGCCTTCGACGCCGACGGCAATCCGCTCAGCCTGACCATCACCTACGGCGCGGCCGCCCCGACGACCGGTCCGAACCAGACCATCACCGCGACGGGGCCCAATGTCGGCTCGGATATCCTGAGCGGCTCGCTCTTGATCGAGATCGCGGGACCGGTCGAGCAGATCATCATCGCCTACGGCAATGGTGGCACGGGCGGTCAGGTCATCAACATCGGCGACATCGCCTTCGATGCCGTTCCGGCCGAACAGGGCGACGACACCATCCTCGGCGGCGGCGGCAACGACGTCATCTTCGGCGAGGGCGGTGACGACTCGATCCGTGGCGAGGCCGGTCTGGACCAGATCGACGGCGGCGCGGGCAGCGACACGATCGCGGGCGACGGTGGCAACGACACCATCACCGGCGGCGCGGGCGACGACCGGATCGAGGGCGGTGCGGGCGCCGACCTGTTGTCGGGCGGCACCGGCGCGGACACGGTGCTGGGCGGCGCGGGCAACGACACGATCAACGCCGGACAGGGAGACAGTGCCGACGGCGGCGACGGTGACGACCTGTTCGTGCTGATCGACACCGGCGAAGGCCCCGCGGACATGACCATCACCGGCGGCGAAGGCGCCGAGATCAACGGAGATGTGCTTGACCTCGGCGGGCTCAACACCGGGCCGATCAACTACACCAGCACCACGCCGGGCGACCTTGCCGGCTGGGTCGAGCTGATCGACGGGTCGATCCTCACCTTTTCCGAGATCGAGGACGTGATCTGCTTCACGCCCGGCACGATGATCCTGACCCCCTCGGGCGAACGCCCGATCGAGACGCTGCGCATCGGCGACATGGTCGTCACCCGCGACGCGGGCCCGCAGCCGATCCGCTGGGTCGGTGGGCGCATGGGCAGCGGGTTCGGACGGAATGCACCGATCCGCCTCGAGGCGGGCGGCCCCTACGGCACGCGGCGCCCGACGCTGCTTTCGCCGCAGCACCGCGTGATGGTCTCGGGGTGGCGGGCTCAGATGATCTGGGGCGAAGACGAGGTGCTGGTCGCCGCCAAGCACCTGGTCGACGACCGTTTCGTGCGCCCGGCCCCGCAGCGGGTTGTGACCTACCTTCACATGATGCTCGACCGCCATCACATCATCTATGCCAATGGCGCCCCGGTCGAGACGCTGCACATCGGCGACGAGGGGCTGAAGGCCCTGAGCAGCGCCGGCCGCGCCGATCTCTTCGCCCGTTTCCCCGAGTTCGGCGCGGACCCCTCTCGCTTCGGCCCCACGGCACGGCTCTGCGCGAAATCCTTCGAGGCGCGGCTTCTGGCGGCCTAGAGGCTGCGAAACCCCGCGCGCGTCAGCTCGACCAGCGCGTCGAGCGGGGCGCCCTGGTTCAGCTCCGAGCGGTAGAGGTTGATCTTGATCTCCGGCAACGCGGGAAGGGCGCCGCCATGCGTCACCCGCTCCACATAGGGCGGTTCGGTCCCCTCGATGCAGGCATGCACGGCCAGATCGGCACTGACCGAGGCCTCGACCGTGCGGATCGAGTCCGACTCGACGGCCATTTCCCAAGGGATGCCCGCCCGATCGAGCGCGGCCTGCACCGAGTTGCGGAAAATGCAGGCATGCTCGAAGGCCAGCCGCAGGGGCCGCTGTTTCCACATCTGTCCGCCTTCGGCCCCGACCCAGACCAGCGGCCGGGTGATCAGCGTCTCGCCGCGCGCGTCGCAATCGGCCTCGGTCGTCAGGATCGCGTCGACCTCGCCGCGGGCGAACATGCGCTTGAGCCGCTCGGTGTAGGAGGACACGAGCTGCACCTTGACCCGCGGGAAATCGACGGCAAGCCGGTGCAGAACCCGCGGGATCGCCGGATAGACGATGTCATGGGGCACCCCGAGCGTCAGTTCGCCCTCGTAATCCGAGGCGGTCAGCCGCGTCAGAACCTCGTCGTTCAACTCCAGCATGCGGCGCGCGTAACCCAGCATCTGCTCGCCCGCTCCGGTCAGGATCAGCCGCCGCGTGGACCGGTCGAACAGGCCCACGCCCAACATGTCCTCCAGCCGCTTGATCTGCATCGACACCGCCGATTGCGTGAGGTTGAGATAGCCCGAGGCCTTGGTCACACCGCCTGCGTCGGAGACGGCGACGAAGGCCCTGAGCGCGGTGAGATCGAGGTTGCGTGGCATGACATCACTCCATCACAAAACGTGATTTCAATAATTTTAAACATTCACTTTCAAAATGCGCAAGGGTGAACATATATCAGCTTCCGAAATATCTTATCCCACTGACATCACGAAAACGAAAGGAAACGGCATGGCCGATTTCACCGTGTCGCCCTCCATCACCTTCTCCGACCGGATGCTGACACTGCCCGCCATCCTTGCAGCGCCCCTGTCGCGCATGGTTGACTGGCAATCCGCCTGGGTTCAGCGCCAACGGGTGCGCAGCCTCGACGCCCACCTGCGGCGCGACATCGGTCTGACCGATGCGTCCCCGGCCCGCGCCTCGGTTCTGCCGGGCTGGGATCTGCCGCTTGCCGGGTTGCGCTGACGCGTGTGCTACGGCGCACATGGCGAGTGATAGTTAAAAACTATCGCGCAATCGCGTCCTGCAAGATGGGTCTTGCTTGAAAAGCAGGGCATCCTCGCCAATATTCCACTGCAAGGATGGGTTCGCGCGCGCAGGGCGCGTCGCGGCCCGGCCCAACCTGTTTCTTTGGAGGGATACATGGCTGACTATCAGACGATCCGGGCCGGCATCTCGGGTGCCCGCGCCGCCGAGATCGATCAGGGCCTCAAGGCCCATATGAACAAGGTCTACGGGACCATGTCGGGCGGCATGCTGATCACGGCCGCCGCGGCATGGGCCATCGCGACCCTCGCCGTCACGTCGGACCCGACCGGCGCCACCGTCGCATTGCGCGAAGGTCAGTACCTGACCGGCCTCGGTGAGGTGATCTACACCACGCCGCTGCGCTGGGTGATCATGTTCGCGCCGCTCGCCTTCATCCTGTTCGGCTGGGGCGCGCTGATGCGCCGCGGGTCGGCGGCGGCCGTGTCCTTCGGCTTCTTCGCCTTCGCCGCCGTCATGGGCGTGTCGATGAGCTCGATCTTCCTCGTCTTCACCTCCTACTCGATCGTGCAGACCTTCCTTGTGACCGCGATCGCCTTCGCGGGCCTCAGCCTCTGGGGTTACACCACGAAAAAGGACCTGTCCGGCATGGGCACGTTCCTGATCATGGGCGTGATCGGCCTGATCGTGGCGATGGTGATCAACCTGTTCCTGCAGTCGCCGGCGATGATGTTCGCGATCTCGGCGATCGGCATCCTGATCTTCGCGGGCCTTACCGCCTTCTACACGCAGGAGATCAAGTCGACCTACGTGGCGCATGCCGCGCACGGCGACCAGGAGTGGCTCGACAAGGCCGCGATCGACGGCTCGCTCAGCCTCTACATCTCCTTCCTGAACATGTTCCAGTTCCTGCTCATGTTCATGGGGCAGCAGGAATAACACCTGTCGCCAGACCAGACGCGAAAGGGCCGGGGTCATTCCCGGCCCTTTTTGCGTGGCCTGTCATGAAAGTTTCACGGGGATTTCCCTTGCTCCCGCGCCATATGCGTCAGCCATGACCGACACCGCCGCCCCGCCCGCCGCGCCCCTGTCCGAGCTGACCCGCGTCTTTGCGCGGATCGGGGTGCTCAGCTTCGGCGGCCCCGCTGCGCAGATCGCGCTGATGCACAAGGAACTGGTCGAGGAACGCCCCTGGCTGACCGAGCGGCAGTTCCTGAACGCGCTCAGCTTCTGTATGCTTCTGCCCGGCCCCGAGGCGATGCAGCTGGCCACCTATGCGGGCTGGCGCATCGCGGGGGTGCGGGGCGGGCTGATCGCGGGGCTGCTCTTCGTCATCCCCGGTGCGCTGGTGATCCTGGCGCTCGCCTCGATCTACGCGGCCTATGGCGGCGTACCGCTGGTGCAGGCGCTGTTTCTCGGCATCAAGGCCGCGGTGATCGTGATCGTCGTGCAGGCGCTGGTGAAGGTCTCGAAAAAGGCCCTCACGGGCGCCCTGCCCTACGGCCTTGCCGCCGCGGCCTTTCTCGGCCTCTACGCGCTGCAGGTCCCCTTCCCGCTCATCGTGCTGGGCGCGGGCCTGATCGGTGCGCTTTTCATGGCGAATGCCCCGCCCGAGGCGGCCCCGCCGCCCGTCTCGGCCCGCGGCACGGCGCGCACTGTCGCGCTCTGGTCCGCGATCTGGCTGGTGCCGCTGGCCGCCCTCTGGGCCGTGGCGCCCGGCGGGCTGCTGGCCGAGATCGGCCTCTTCTTCGCCAAGCTCGCCGTGGTCACCTTCGGCGGCGCCTATGCGGTACTGGCCTACATGGTGCAGGAGGTGGTGGCCGATCACGGCTGGCTCACCACCGCGCAGATGATGGACGCGCTGGGGCTCGCGGAAACCACGCCGGGTCCCCTGATCCTCGTCACCGAATTCGTGGGCTTTCTCGCCGGCGCGCAGGCGGGCGGCTGGCCCATGGGCCTTGCCGCCGCCCTCGTGACCCTGTGGGTGACCTTCGCGCCCTGTTTCCTGTGGATTTTCGCGGGCGCGCCTTACGTCGACTGGATCGCCAGCCGCCCACGCCTGACGGGCGCACTCACGGCGATCACGGCGGCTGTCGTCGGCGTGATCCTCAACCTCTCGGTCTGGTTCGCGACCCATGTGATCTTCACCGATCTGGAAACCGTCACCGCCGGGCCGCTGTCCCTGCTCGTGCCGGTCTGGTCCAGCCTCGACACCGCCGCCCTCACCCTGACCGCCGTGGCGGCCGCCCTGATCTGGGGCCTGCGCCTCGACCTGCTCAAGGTGCTGCCGCTCATGGCGCTGGCCGGTCTTGGCCTGACATGGGCCACAACCGGGATTTGAGGTGTTGACTCGGGCGGGCGGCCAAGTAAAAGGCGACGTCTCAAGAGATACCGCCGCGCGCATTCCGCGCCGCCCCGATATTGTGCAGGAGCCCGACCCATGGCGAAGCCGACGACCATCAAGATCCGCCTGAACTCGACCGCCGGGACGGGCCATTTCTACGTGACCAAGAAAAACGCCCGCACCATGACCGAGAAGATGACCGTACGAAAGTACGATCCGGTCGTACGCAAGCATGTCGAATACAAGGAAGGCAAGATCAAGTAATCCGCCTTTCATATCCGACCTGAGGGCCGCGACGGAACATCCGTCGCGGCCCTTTTGTTTTTGTTCCCGTGAGAAAGGCCCGACCCATGGCCGAAGACCTGACCCTCAGACCCGCCAATGCCGCCGACCTCGCCTCGGTCGACACCCTGATCGGGGCGAGCTACCGCGCGCTGCTCAAGCGCGATTATCCGCCTTCGGTGCTGGTGACGGCCCTGCCGCTGATCGCGCGGGCAAACCCGGCGCTGCTGCGTTCGGGCAGCTACTACCTGACCGAGGACAGCGAGGGGCGCGTCCTGGCCGCCGGCGGCTGGAGCCGCTCGCCCCCGCAGGGCGGTGTCGGACGGGCCGAGATCGGCCATGTGCGGGCGGTGGCCACCCACCCCGACCACCTGCGCAAGGGGCTGGCGCAGGCCATCGTGACGCGCGCCCTGGCCGAGGCGCTGGCCGCGGGGGTCGAGCGGATGATCTGCCAGTCGACGCGCACGGCGGTGCCCTTCTACAGCGCGATGGGCTTTCGGCCCCGCGGCGAGATCTTCGTCGCGCTGCGCCCCGGCATCACCTTTCCCGCCGTGGAAATGGAACGGATGCTCTGACACCGGGCGCGGGCAAGATCCTTGCAAGGATCTTGCCTGCAGGCCCTTGCAAGGGCCTGCCCAGCCTCTTGCAAGAGGCTGGTGCGCTCAGACCTCCACCGTCTCGCCCGGATCGGGGTCGAGCACCGTCACCCCCGGCAGCGCCGCCTTCATCGCGTCGGCCGATTGCGCGAGCAGCGGGAAGGTCTTGTAGTGATAGGGGATCACGGTCTTGAAGCGGAAAAGCTTCGAGGCCGCATAGGCCGCGCGCGTCATGTCCATCGTGAAATGCCCGCCTGCGCAGAGGATGCCCACATCCGGCCCGTGGATGTCGGCCCAGACGCCCATGTCGGCCATCACGTCGGTATCGCCCGAAACATAGACGCCGCGCCCCTCGCCCTCGATGATGAAACCCGCAGGCTCGCCCATGTAGACGGGCGCGCCCGCGCGGCCCATCGACGAGGAATGCACCGCATGCACCATGGTGACCGCCACGTCGCCCAGCTGCACCGTGCCGCCCTTGTTGAAGCCGTTGGTCTCGATCCCCTCCTCGGTCTCGGACCACCAGCTCATCAGCTCGACCATGCCGTAGACCGGCACGCCCAGCTCGCGCGCAAGCGCGGGCACACCCTGGACATGGTCGAAATGTCCGTGCGTGATCAGGATCGCCGTCACCCCGGCAAAGACCGCGTCGCGCTGGCCTTCGGGGAACATCGGGTTGCCCTCTTCCCACGGGTCGATCAGCAGGACCTGGTCCCCGATCTCGAGCCGCACGCCGGCATGGCCCAGCCATGTGTATTTCATCCGTTCCTCCCTCGTTGACTGCCGTGCTTCCACCCCGAGGATAGCCCCGCCTGGCGGTTCTGCGAAAGGGGCCGCGCGAATCCCGCGCCTGCGCCTTGCGGGCGCTGCTGCGCGCGGCTAAACCGCGCTGACCCCGACCAGGAGGCCCCGACACATGTCCATCGACCGCGCCACCGCCGCCAAGGTCGCCAAGCTGGCCCGTATCCGCGTGGAAGACGCGGACCTGCCCGCGCTTGCCGACGAATTCAACGCGATCCTCGGCTTCATCGAGCAGTTGCAGGAACTCGACGTCGACGACGTGGAACCGATGGTCAGCGTCGAACCGATGCGCCTGAAGCGCCGCGAGGACGTGGTGACGGACGGCGACCAGCAGGCCCGTGTGCTGTCCAACGCGCCCGACGCCCGCGAGGGGTTTTTCGCCGTGCCCAAGGTGGTGGAGTGACCATGTCCGAGCTGACGAACCTGACCATCGCCGAGGCCCGCGACGCGCTGCGCCGTGGCGAGGTCACCAGCGTCGAACTGACCGAGGCCTGCCTCGCGGCCATCGACAGCGCCGATGCGCTGGGGGCCTTCGTCCACAAGACGCCCGAGATCGCGATCGAGCGCGCGCGGGCGGCGGACGCGCGGATCAAGGCGGGCGACGCGCCGGACATGTGCGGCATCCCCGTCGGCATCAAGGACCTGTTCTGCACCGAGGGCGTGCCGAGCCAGGCCGCCTCCAAGATCCTCGAGGGCTTCCGCCCCGAATACGAATCCACCGTCTCGGGCCAGCTGCGCGACGCGGGCGCGGTGATGCTGGGCAAGCTCAACATGGACGAATTCGCCATGGGAAGCAGCAACGAGACCAGCGTCTACGGCAATGCGGTGAACCCCTGGCGCGCGGAAGGCTCCGACGCCGCGCTGACGCCCGGCGGCTCCTCGGGCGGCTCGGCGGCGGCCGTGGCCGCCGACCTCTGCCTTGCGGCCACCGGGACCGACACCGGCGGCTCGATCCGCCAGCCCGCCGCCTTCACCGGCATCGTGGGCCTCAAGCCCACCTATGGCCGCGCGTCGCGCTGGGGCATCGTCGCCTTCGCCTCCTCGCTCGACCAGGCCGGGCCGATGACCAAGACGGTGCGCGACGCGGCGATCATGGGCGCCGCGATGATGGGCCACGACCCGAAGGATTCGACCTCGGCCGACCTGCCCGTTCCCGATTTCGAGGCGATGCTGACCGGCGACATCCGCGGCAAGGTGATCGGCATCCCGCGCGAATACTGCATGGACGGCATGCCCGACGAGATCGAGGCGCTCTGGACCCGCGGCCGCGAGATGCTGGCGGACGCGGGCGCCGTGATCCGCGACATCAGCCTGCCGCACACCAAATACGCGCTCCCCACCTATTACGTCATCGCACCCGCCGAGGCCTCGTCGAACCTCGCCCGCTACGACGGGGTCCGCTACGGCTACCGCGCGAAGCTTTCGCAGGGCGACGGCATCACCGAGATGTACGAGAAGACCCGCGCCGAGGGCTTCGGCCCCGAGGTGCGCCGCCGCGTCATGGTCGGCACATACGTCCTGTCGGCGGGCTATTACGACGCCTATTACAACCGCGCCCGCAAGGTCCGCACCCTTATCAAGCAGGATTTCGAGGAGGCCTTCGCCGAGGGCGTGGATGCGATCCTGACGCCCGCCACGCCCTCGGCCGCTTTCGAACTGGGCAAGACCTTCGACGATCCCGTGCAGATGTATCTCAATGACGTCTTCACGGTGACGGTGAACCTCGCCGGCCTGCCCGGCCTCGCGGTGCCCGCGGGCCTCGATGCGCAGGGCCTGCCGCTGGGGTTGCAGCTGATCGGCAAGCCCTGGCAAGAGGGCGAATTGTTGAATGTCGGCTACGCTCTCGAACAATCGGCCGGATTCGTGGCGAAGCCCTCGAAATGGTGGTAATGTCTCGAAAACGATAAGGTTTCGAGGCAGAGACATGACAGGTATCGGCAGGGGCGGCATCGCCCTCATTCTCGTCGCAGTCGGACTGGCCGCCTGTGGCGGCGGCTCGGCCCCCAATGATGTCGCGCAGGGCGTAGGTTTCCAGGACCGACAGGCCTGGCTGGAACGGCAGGCCATGCTACGCGGCGAACCGCCGCCGCGCGCCGCGACCACGGTCGTACCCCCGAACGCGCCGCCAAGCGCGCGGGTATCGGACCCCGGCGTGCCCGTGTCGGCCCCTGTCGTCACCGTCGCCGCGGCGCCCGCCGCCGTCCCGCCGCCTGAACCCCGCGATGTCGCGGGTCTGGCCTCTGCGGCCATCGCCGCGGCCGAGGCCGAAACGACAGCCCCAGTGGCAGCCGCGCCCGCGGCTCCTGCGCCGGTGACACTGGCCAGCGCCCCCATCCCGCAGGCCCGCATCGCCAATCCCGGCATGTCCGATGAACAGGATTTCGACGCGGTCGCCGGCCGCGAAACCATCGAAAGCGACGCCGAGCGCCGAGCCGCCATGCAGGCCGAGCGCCTCGTGGTCCAGCCCACCGCCGTTCCCGCGCGGCCCGCCGAACTGGGCGCCAATGTCGTCGACTTCGCCCTCTCGACCTCCCATCCCGTGGGCGAGCGCCGCTACCAGCGGCGTCCCATTTCCCAGGACCGGCATCAGCGCAACTGCAGGGCTTTCCGTGCGCCCGATCTCGCACAGGAATGGTTCCTGCAGAACGGCGGACCGGGCCGCGACCGGCAGGGGCTCGACCCCGATGGCGACGGCTACGCCTGCGGCTGGGACCCCACGGTCTACCGCGCCGCCGCGGCGGCCGCGCGCAATTGAGCCTTTCGCCCAATTTCGGGCCGCGCCGGGACGGTCTCAGACCCGAACTCGTCGTTCTGCATTATACGGCCATGGCCGATTGCGACGCGGCGCTCCGTGTCCTGTGCACCCCCGAGCGCGAGGTCTCGGCCCATTACCTGATCCGCCGCGACGGCGAGGTGATCGCGCTGGTGGACGAGGCGATGCGCGCCTGGCACGCCGGCGCGGGGGAATGGCGGGGGCGGGGCGATGTCAATTCCCGCTCGATCGGGATCGAACTGGACAATGACGGCGCCTCGCCCTTCGCGGCCCCCCTGATGGATGCGCTGGACGCGCTCCTGCCGGGGATCCTCGCACGCTGGTCCATTCCGCCCGAGGGCGTGATCGGCCATTCCTGCATGGCGCCGGGCCGCAAGATCGACCCCGGACCGCGCTTCGATTGGCAACGGCTGGCGCGGCGCGGCCTCGCCGTCTGGCCAACCGGCCGCGGCACGGTCCCGGTGAACGAGGCCCGGTTCCGCGCCGATGCGACGGCCTTCGGATTTCCGGACGTGGCGCCCGACCTGCTGCTCGCCACGGTCCGCCTTCGCTTCCGGCCCCGGACGACCGGGCCGCTCGACGGGCGCGACTGCGCGATCATGGCAGAGATGGCCAGGCGTTTGGCCCCTTGAAACCGGCCGCATCGCCGCGTACCTGCCACCCCATGCGCGGAGGGCCGGATGGCCGCGGGCGGGCAACCGTTCGAGGAAAGTCCGGACTCCCAGAAGCCATGGTGCCGGGTAACGCCCGGGCGGAGCGATCCGACGGAAAGCGCCACAGAAATGAAACCGCGTCCCGGTCACGGGGCGTAAGGGTGAAACGGTGGGGTAAGAGCCCACCGCGCGACGGGCAACCGGAGCGGCACGGCAAGCCCCACCGGGAGCAATGCCGAATAGGGATGCCGCGGGGGCGACCCCGGGGGCTGGCTTCGCCCCCAGGCATCCGGGTTGGCAGCTTGAGGCCCGCAGGCAACCGCGGGTCCAGAGGAATGGCCATCCAGAGGGGGCGACCCCTTGGACAGAATCCGGCTTACAGGCTCTCCGCGCAATTTCCCGTCCGCCGCCGGGCCGGATCGGTCGAGGACGCGTCACCGGGTATTTCGCGGCCTTCGGCCCCGACCCGGCGGCGCAGCGCGTCGGGCCCCTTCGGGGCCGCTCCTTGCTGCGCTTTGGCCTGGTGGAACGGGGTCTTCCAACGACGGAATGCCAGGCGATTTGCCGATGCCGGGAGCCTCCGGCGGGAGTTGTATTGGCCAAGATGAAGAGGGGCCGCGCACCGTCGCGCACCAACCGGGGAGGTGGCACGACGTCAACCGTGCTGCTTCATCTTGGCAAATACAACTCCGGGGGAGTCGCGGAACGCGACGGGGGCAGAGCCCCCCACGTCGCGATGGACAGCCCCATCCCGAGAGACGTGGATCATTGGTCGGACCGCACCGCGGCACGCGGTGCCACCGCGGTCGTGGCGCAGGCCGAAGGCCGAGACACGCCGCAAGTCCGCCTCAGCGGCGGGCCGCGAAAAACGCCTTGAGAAGCGCCGCCGCCTCGGCCTCGGCGATACCGCCATAGACCTCGGGGGTCCAATGCGCCTGCGGATGGTCGAAGACCCGCGGGCCCTGCGCCACGCCGCCGGATTTCGGATCGGCCGCGCCGTAATAGAGCCGCGACAGCCGCGCCGCCGCGATCGCCCCCGCGCAGGCCGGGCAGGGCTCCAGCGTCACCCACAGGTCGCAGCCCGTCAGCCGCTCGCGCCCCAGCGCCTGGCAGGCCGCGCGGATCGCGAGCATTTCCGCATGTGCCGTCGGGTCTGTCATCTCGCGCATCCGGTTGCGCCCGCGCGCCAAGATCACGCCGTCCTGCACCACGACCGCGCCCACGGGCACCTCGCCCGCCGCGGCAGCCGCCCGCGCCTCGTCCAGCGCTGCGTCCATGAAGGATGTGAACCCGGTCATGCCACGTGATCCCGCCTTTCGCTCGCCCTGTCAAACCGCTATGGCGGTGCCATGTCCGACGCCGAACGCATCGCCAAACGCCTGAGCCGCGCCGGGGTCGCTTCCCGCCGCGAGGCCGAGCGCATGATCGAGGCGGGCCGCGTTGCCGTGAACGGCAAGAGCATCGACAGCCCCGCGCTGAACGTTAGCGAGGCCGACAGGATCACCGTGGACGGCCAGCCGATCCCCGAGGCCGGGCGTCCTCGGCTGTGGCTCTACCACAAGCCCACGGGCCTCGTGACGACGGCGAAGGACGAAAAGGGGCGCGAGACCGTGTTCGACGCGCTGCCCGAGGGGATGCCGCGGGTGATGAGCGTGGGGCGCCTCGACCTCAATTCCGAGGGCCTTTTGCTGCTGACCAACGATGGCGGGCTCAAGCGCAAGCTGGAACTGCCCGCCACGGGTTGGCTGCGCAAGTATCGCGTTCGGGTCAAGGGCAGTCCGAAGGACGAGGATCTCGAGCCGCTGCGCCGCGGGCTTGTCATCGAGGGCGAGCGGTTCCAGGGCATGGAGGCGCGCATCGACCGGCAGCAGGGCGCCAATGCCTGGCTGACCATCGGCTTGCGCGAGGGCAGGAACCGCGAGATCCGGCGCGCGATGGCCGAGATCGGCCTCGACGTGAACCGCCTGATCCGCATTTCCTACGGCCCCTTCCGACTGGGCGAGCTGAAGCCCGGCGCGGTGGAGGAGATCAAGCCGCGCGTGTTGCGCGACCAGCTGGGGCTGGAGGAGGCCGTGGCGGGCCATGCCGAGGCGAAACCCAAGGCGAGGCGACCGCTTCGAAAGAAGCCTAGCCCTTCGGCGCCGCGTCGTCCGTCCCGTCGCTGAGGCTTTCGCGTTCGATCAGCTTCGCTTGTGCCATGAAGGCCACGAAGAGGAAGGCGGGCAGCCCGAAGGTTTCGAAGGTCACCCAGAATTCCGTCGATTGCGTGCGCCAGACGGCCTCGTTCGCGACCGCCATGAGGCCGAAGGCCATCGCGATCCGCCGGGACAGGATCAGCCAGCCGCGATCCGACATCGGCAGCATCTCACCCATCAGAACCTTGAGCCAGCCCTGCCCGCGCAAGAGGCCGATGCCGAGCGTCACCGCGAAGAAACCGTAGACGAGCGTCGTCTTCATCTTGAAGAAGCGTTCGTCGTTCAGCCACACGGTCAGCCCGCCGAAGACCACGACCATGACGGCGGTGAAGACCTGCAACCGGCTGATGCGGCCCGTCAGCCTCCACAGCACCGCCATGGAGGCCAGAAGCAGCGGCACGAAACCCGCCGTCACCAGGATGAACCCGTCGTAGTCGCGCCCGCCGATGGTCCAGGTGACGTCCTGGAACCGCATGTAGGCGAGAAAGAACAGGATCGGGGGGCCCAGTTCAAGCGCCTGCCGCAGCCAGGGATTGACGGTCTGTTCCTGTCGCATCGGCGCTCCTCTCAGCCACCCGCCTCAACTATCACCGCCCCTGCCGCGATCAACCCCATCAGCGCGAGGCGGCGCGGACCCACTCGTTCGCCAAGGAAAAGCCAGCCGATGAGCGCCGCGAAGACGGTCGAGGTTTCGCGCAGCACGGCGGCCTCGCCCACCTGGTCGAGGCGGGTGGCCAGCATGATCGAGCCGAAGCTGGCAAAGGCCACGAGACCGCCGAAGATGCCGCGCAGCGCGAGCGGGCCGAGCGGGGGCTTCTCCGGCAGGCGCGTGTAGAAGCGCGCGGCGAGGATCGGAAAGAGCAGCCCGTCGATGAAGAAGAACCAGGCGAGAAAGGTAAAGGGGTCGGCCGTGGCCCGGATGCCGTAGGCGTCATAGGTCGTGTATAGGGCGACGAAAAGGCCGGTCAGGACGGCGAACCACAGTGCGGGCACCAGCGTGTCGCGCGCCACGGTGATGTGGATCATGTTGTAGGCAGCCAGCCCGTAGAGCCCCGCGAGCAGGACCGCAACGCCCAGCCATTGCACCGCATTGAAGGTCTCGCCGAAGAGAAGCCACGCCCCGATGATCGCGAAGAGCGGCCCGGTGCCGCGCATCACCGGGTAGACCACCGTGTAGGCGCCTCGCCGGTAGCTGGCCAGCGTCGCCCATTTGTAGAGCGCGTGGATAACAAAGGCACCGGCGAAGATCGGCCACATGTGCGGTTCGGGCCAGGGCACGACAAAAAAGGCGATGGGCGCGGCCATCAGCCCGTAAGAGGCGTCGATCGCGCCGCGCGCGAGCAGCGGGTCGTGCCGCCCCTTTTGCAGAGCGCCGAAGACCGCGTGCAGAACCGCCGCCAGCAACGCCAGCGCCATGGCGACGGAAGCCGCGGCCTCGGTCCCCTCGATCGAGGCGATCCAGGCGCTCATGCCCGACCGATCCGCTGAGCGGGTGACGTTAGCGTCAGGCAAGCCGCTCCAAATAACTCACAGGGGCTGTGGATCATTGTCAGGATTCTTCAACCCCAACCAGCGCATTCGCGAAATCCTGCGGGTCAAAAGGTTGCAGATCGTCAATTTGCTCGCCCACGCCGATGGCGTGAATGGGCAGGCCGAACTTGTCGGCCAAGGCCACGAGCACGCCACCCTTGGCGGTTCCGTCGAGCTTGGTCATCACGAGGCCCGAGACATCGGCCATCTGCTGAAAGGTCTTGACCTGGCTCAGCGCGTTCTGCCCGGTCGTGGCATCCAGCACCAGCAGCGTGTTGTGCGGTGCGTCCGGGTCTTTCTTGCGGATCACGCGGACGATCTTGGCCAGTTCCTCCATCAGGTCGGCGCGGTTCTGCAGGCGGCCCGCGGTGTCGATCATCAACAGGTCGGCGCCCTCGGCCTCGGCCCTGGTCATGGCGTCATAGGCCAGCGCCGCTGGGTCCGACCCCTCGGGCGCCGTCAGGACGGGCACGCCCGCCCGCTCGCCCCAGACCTGCAACTGTTCGACCGCCGCCGCGCGGAACGTGTCGCCGGCGGCGATCACCACTTTCTTGCCGGCGGCGCGGAACTGGCTGGCGAGCTTGCCGATCGTCGTGGTCTTGCCCGACCCGTTGACGCCCACCACCAGCACCACCTGCGGCGTCTTGGGATATATCGGCAACGGCCGGGCCACCGGCTCCATCACGCGGGCGATCTCGGCAGAGAGCAAGCCCTTGATATCGCTGGCCGACATAAGGCGGCCATAGCGCCCCTCGGCCATGTTCGCGGTGACGCGCAGCGCGGTGTCGACGCCCATGTCGGCAGAAATCAGCAGCTCTTCCAGCTGCTCCAGCATCGCGTCGTCGAGCGCGCGGCGCGGCTCGGAGGTACGGCCCATGAGCCGCCCGAAAAGGCCGGGCTTGGCCGCGGGGGCGGGCGTCTCGGCAGACGGCGGCGCGATGTCCTCGACGCGGATCGGCGCCTGCCCGGGCGGGGGCGTGGTCGGGGCGTCCGGGGCCGGGTCGTGCCCGGGCGTTGGGTCCGGCTCCGGCGATGCCTCGGGGGAAGGGGCCGGCCCGGGTGTGGGATCGACCGTCTGCGCGGGCCCTTCTTCTTCGACCGCCCCCTCCTCGATGATCGCGTCGAGCCCCTCGTCGATCTTCGACGAGGATCGGAGCATCCGGTCCTTGAGCTTCCTGAAGAAAGACATGGGCGCGCGGCCTTTCACCATTTCTTGACCTGTTTCACCTAATACGCGGGGCGGATGAAAGGAAGGCCATGGTTTCGCCGCAAATCCGTGCCATGTAAGCTGTGTTCAGTCTGTTCAACCGACCGGGACCCGACCCATGCCCGTGATCGCCCGTTACGCGTTCGTCACGCTGACCCCGGCCCTGCTGATCGCGCTTGGCGCAACGGTCTGGGGCTTTGCCGGCGTGCTTGCGCTGATCTGGCTCACCTTGATCGCGGCGGGCATGGACCGGCTGCTCGATCCGCCGAAACTGGACGATCACGACCACGCGCCATGGTCCGACCGGCTGTCCGTCATGTTGGGGTTGATCCACCTTGCGCTTTTGCCCATCGTGTTGATCGGGCTGGGAAACCCGGCCCTGTCCCTCGGCGGCAAACTCGCCCTTCTGATCGCCACGGCCAGTTTCTTCGGGCAGGTCAGCCACCCCAATGCGCATGAGCTGATCCACCGCAGGTCACCGCTTCTGCGCGCCATCGGCGCAGCCGTCTACACCTCGGTCGGCTTCGGCCACCATGTCTCGGCGCACAGGCTGGTCCATCACCGCCATGTCGGCACCGAGCAGGATCCCAACACCCCCCTGCCCGGCGAAAGCTTCTGGGCCTACCTGCCGCGCGCCTGGCGCGGATCGTTCGAGGCGGGGCTCGCCTGCGAGGAGGAGAAACTGGAACGCCGAGGCCTGCCGGGACGCAGTGCGCACAATCCCTACCTGATCTGGGTCGGTGGCGCGGCGCTTTCGCTGATCCTCGCGGTCTGGATCGCAGGACTTGGCGGCGGCCTTGCGCTGATCGTGCTGGGCGCGCTGACCGGTGGCCAGATCCTCCTGTCGGATTACATCCAGCATTACGGGTTGCAACGCCTCGAGATGCGCAACGGTCGCATCGAACCCGTGGGCCCGCACCACAGCTGGAACGCGCCGCGCGGGTTTTCCAGCTACCTGATGATGAACGCGCCCGCCCATTCCGAGCATCACATGCACCCCGACAGGCCTTATGACCGGCTGGACCCGCAGGCCGACGTGCCCACCCTGCCCTGGTCGCTCCCGATCATGGCGATGCTCGCGACGATCCCCTCGGTCTGGCACCGTGTGATGGACCGCCGCGCGCTGCGGGTGATGGAGGCCGCGCAAGCGCGCCTTGCAGACGGCGGTGGCATCCGCCCGCGCCGCCCGGCGCAGCCCGTCACCGGCAGCGCGCAAGACCGCCCTGCCCCACCGACCGGCGATGCCGAGATCGACGCGCTGATGGACCGCGTGAGCCGCGCCGCGCAGTGACACGTCAGAGGGCCACGCCCTCGCGCCCTGCCAGATCGCAGAAGAACTGCCAAGCCACCCGCCCCGAGCGCGCACCGCGCGTGGCCTGCCATTCGATCGCCTCGGCGACAAGGCGGCCATCCTCGACATCCACGCCATAGGCGGCGCAATAGCCGCGGATCATGGCGAGGTAATCGTCCTGCGAACAGGGGTGGAAGCCCAGCCAGAGGCCGAACCGGTCCGACAGCGAGACCTTTTCCTCGACCGCCTCGGAGGGGTTGATCGCGCTGGAGCGTTCGTTCTCGATCATGTCGCGCGGCATCAGGTGGCGGCGGTTCGACGTGGCGTAGAAGATCACGTTATCGGGCCGCCCCTCGACCCCGCCGTCGAGCACGGCCTTGAGCGACTTGTAATGCTGGTCGTCATGGGAAAACGAAAGGTCGTCGCAGAACAGGATCACCCGCACGGGCGCCGCGCGCAGCAGCGTCAGAAGCCGCCCGATCGAGGGTAGATCCTCGCGCTGGACCTCCACCAGCTTCAGCTCGGGCGCCTCGGCCAGACAGGCGGCATGCACCGCCTTGACCAGCGAGGATTTCCCCATCCCCCGCGACCCCCAGAGAAGCGCGTTGTTCGCCGGCAGACCGCGGGCGAATTGCGCGGTATTGGCCATCAGCGTGTCGCGGGACCCGTCGACGCCGTGCAGGAGGTCGAGGTCGACGCGGTTGACCTGCGCCACGGGCTGTAGCCGATCGGGATCGGCGTGCCAGACAAAGGCCGTGGCCACGTGCCAGTCGGGGGCGGCGGCAGGGGCCGGGCGCAAACGCTCCAGCGCCTCGGCGATGCGGGTCAGCGCGGCCTCGTCCATCGCCGTCAGAGCTCTTCATCCTCGTCGAGGATACCCTCGGCGCGCATGCGGCGGATGCGCTGGCGTTCCACGATGCGCACCAGCTGGATCGAGATCTCGTAAAGACCGTAGACCACGGTGAAGAGGATCAACTGCGTCACCACGTCGGGCGGCGTGACGAGGGCCGCCAGCGTCAGGATACCCACCACCGCCCATTTGCGCACATTTCCCAACCCTTCGGCACTGACCAGTCCCGCCTTGCCCAGCAGCGTCAGCAGGACCGGCAACTGGAAGCAGAGGCCGAAGGCGAAGATGAACTTGAGCGCGAGATCGAGGCTTTCGCGGACAGAACCGAGGAACACCGTCTGGATGCCGCTGTCGGTCGCGGCCGGTGTCTCGAAGGTGCCCTCGCCCGCGATGAGGTTTGCCAGCGCCGGGATCGCGTCGGAGAAGCCTATGAAGAAATTCATCGCCAGCGGCGTGACGACGTAATGGGCAAAGGCCGCACCGATGGTGAAGAGCACCGGCGAGGCGATCAGGAAAGGAAGGATCGCGCCCTTTTCCGACTTGTAGAGCCCAGGCGCGATGAAGCGCCACAACTGGTGCGCGATCACTGGAAAGCTGATGGCGAAGCCCATGATGATCGAGATCCGGACCAGGACGAAGAATTTCTCCTGCGGGGCGGTGAAGATCAGGCGCGCATCCTCACCGCGGTCCCGCAACACGTTGGCCAGCGGTTCGGAGACGAAATTCAGGATCGGTTCGGCCACGGTGAACATGGCCACCATGCCGATCACGAAAGCGAGGACCGAGCGGATCAGCCGGGTGCGCAACTCGGCCAGATGCTCGACGAGCGGGGCGGAGCTGTCCTCGATCGGGTCGTTGGCGCTCATGATTGCGATGTCCCGGTGCGGGCCGGTGCGGGCTCGGGCGGCGGCTCGGACGCCGGCACGACCTCGGGCGCGGGGGCCTCCAGCGGGGCCTCGGCGGCGGCGGCGGCGGCCTCCTTGCCGGCGATGGCCTGCTCGTCGCGGGCCTTGCGGCGGGCCTCGACCTCTTCGCGCATCTTGCGGGTGGCCGCGGCTTTTTCCTCGGCCATGCGTCGGGTTTCGGACCCTTCCTCGTAGGCTTCGGGATCAAGGTCGAAATCGTCGCCGAAGGTGTCTTTCAACGCGCTCATGCCGGCCTTCCTCGGATTCCTGGCGAAATCCGTGGCCTTGCGCAGGTCGCGGTTGATATCGGACACGCCCGCCTCGTCGGCGGCCTCGTCCATGGCACGCTGGAAATCCTTGGCCATGGCGCGGATGCGGCCCGTGAACTGCCCAAGCTTCCGGAACATCACCGGAAGATCCTTGGGCCCCACCACGATCAGGGCCACGACACCGATCACGAGTAGCTCCATCCAGCCGATATCAGGCATGACCGTCCCTGCGGTTTGGGCGGGCCGCCCCCGTCAGCACGCGGGGGCCGGTGCCGCGATCAGGCGTTGTCGCGTTCGCCGCGAGGCGTCACGTCACGCGCTTCGGTGGCGCTGTCCTCGGCCGTGGTCGAGGCGTTCTCGATCTCTTCGGTCGAGTCCTTCACGCCCTTCTTGAAGGCGGTGATACCCTTGCCGACCTCGCCCATCATGCCGGCGATCTTGCCGCGGCCGAACAGGACAAGGACAACGATGGCGATCAGGATCAGGCCTGCCGGTCCGATGTTGTTGAGCATGTCAGTCTCCCTTGCGCCGCTCAGCCCGACGGGGCGCCCGGCGGCGCGCATTGCGATGTCTAGGGACCATAGGTATGCCTTCCACGCGGGATATCAAAGCCCCAAAACGCAGGCCGGCACGCGCCCGCCTAGCGTTTCCCCGCGAAGACGAAGCACCGGTCGCGGCGCACCGTCAGCCACAGCGGCGTGCCCGGTTTCGGCAGGAAGACCGCAGGCACCGTGGCCTTCAGAATGCCGCCGTCGAAATCCATCCGGAACTCCACGAGGCTTTCATGGCCCATGAAGCGTGCCCGCTCGACCACGCCGCGGGCAGGCGTTCCGTCCTGCGGGGTGGGGTTCGGGCCGCGCCCGCCGCGGTCGAAGTCGATCTTCACATGCTGCGGGCGAAAGACGATCTCGACCTCGGTGCCGTCGGCGTGACCGGGTGCAAGGAACTGCCCGAAGGGCGTGTCGCAGAGCGCCCCCTGAACCCGGCCGGGGATGACATTGATATCGCTGAAGAACGCCGCGGCGGCCTTGTCGGCCGGGGCGTTGTAGATGTTGTAGGGCGCGCCTTTCTGCACCACCTTGCCGTCGCGCATCAGCGCGATCTGATCGGCCATGCGCATCGCCTCCTCGGGCTCGTGGGTGACGAGCACCACCGCCGTGCCCTCTTCCTTGAGCACCTGCAGGGTTTCGTCGCGGATGCCGTCGCGCAACCGGTTGTCGAGGCCGGAAAACGGCTCGTCCATCAGCATGATGCGCGGCCGCGGGGCCAGCGCGCGCGCCAGCGCGACGCGCTGCTGTTCGCCGCCCGACAGCATGTGCGGCGTGGCGTCGGCATAACCCGCCAGATCGACCCGCTCCAGCAATTCGCCGACGCGGGCGCGCATCTGGGACTTGGAGCCCTTGAGGCCGAATGCGACGTTCTGCCCGACCGTCAGATGCGGAAACAGCGCGAAATCCTGGAAGATCAGGCCGACGCCCCGTGCCTCGGGCGGCAGGTGGGTTTCGGCGTCCGACAGGATCGTCCCATCGGCCCGAATCGTGCCGCCGGTCTGCCGCTCGATCCCCGCGATCACGCGCAGCGTCGTGGACTTGCCGCAGCCCGATGGGCCCAGCAGACACAGGATCTCGCCCGCGCGCACCGCAAAGCTCACGTCGGACACCACCTCGCGCCCGTCGAAACGACAGGTCACATGGTCCAGTTCGAGGCGGGGAGCGTCAGCCATGGGTCGCAAGATACCCGATCAATTCAATCGGAATGGCAGGTAACAGGCGCGCAAGATCCTTGCAAGGATCTGCCCACGCCCTTGCAAGGGCGTGGCATCAAGGCCTTGCAAGGCCTTGACCAGACCCTTGCAAGGGTCTGGCCCGCGGCTCTGATCAGATCGTCGCGTTGGTCTGGCCGCCGTCGAGCAGGATGTTCTGCCCCACGATGAACCCCGCATGCTGCGAGCACAGAAAGGCGCAGGTCGCGCCGAATTCCTCGATCGTGCCGTAGCGGCCCGAGGGGATGGCCGACATGCGGATCTTTTGCGCGTCTTCCATCGATACGTTCTGCGCCTTTGCCACACCCTTTTCGAGCGCGGTTGCCCGATCCGTGGCATGGGAGCCGGGCAGGAGATTGTTGATGCACACGCCATGGCCCGCCACCTGCCGCGCGGTGCCCGCGACATAACCGGTCAGCCCCGTGCGCGCCGCGTTCGACAGGCCCAGTTGCGGGATCGGTGCCTTGACCGATTGCGAGGTGATGTTCACCACCCGGCCCCAGCCGCGCTCGATCATGCCCGGCAGCATCGCCGTCATCAGCGCGATGGGGGTCAGCATGTTGGCGTCCAGCGCCTTGATGAAATCGTCCCGGTCCCAATCGGACCAGAGGCCCGGCGGCGGGCCGCCGGCATTGGTGACGAGGATGTCGAGATCGCCCGCGGCCTCGAGGACACGGGCACGCCCGTCCGCATCTGTGATGTCGGCGGCCACGGTGGTGACGTCCACGCCATGGCGGTCGCGGATATCCTGCGCGGTGGCCTCGAGCGCCTCGGCGCCGCGGGCGTTCAGGACAAGGGCCACCCCCGCCTCGGCCAGGGCCTCGGCGCAGCCGCGGCCGAGCCCCTTCGACGATGCGCAGACAAGTGCGCGTTTTCCGGCGATTCCCAGATCCATGCCGTATCTCCCTGTTCCGTGGTCCCCGCCTCCCTACCAGTGGCCCAAGGCCACCGCCAGCCTTGACCGGCGCATCATCGGGTCCTACCCAGAGCCGGTCCCCAGCCCGTCCAGGAGCCCCATGCCCCACCTCGCCCCGCTGTTCCGGTTCACGACCTTTCCCGCCGACGCCGTCCGCGCGTTGACCGGTGCGAACGAGGGCGATGCCATCGGGCTCGGCGACGCGGCCCTGGCGGGGGACACCTACCGGCTGTCGCGTGATGCCGTGCCGCGCCGCCTGACCATCTGCGACGGCCCGGACGGCGGGCAGGTCGTGGCGCGCGGGTCCGAGGTTGGCGACGCGGGAGAGCCGCTTCGGATCGCCGCCTGCCACAGCCTGATGGGCGAGACCGGCGAGATGATCGAGGTTCTCGTGCTCGAGCACGCGAGCGCGTCCATGGGCCTGCTGCTGCATCTGCTGCCCCTGTCGCCCCTCAAACCCGGCACGGAATACGAGTTGATCGGCTCGTCCACGGCGACCGCGCCGGATCGGTTTGCCGACATCGCATCGGTCAGTTTCTTCGCCGGCACGCATCTGACGCTGGCCGGGGGTGCGCAGGCGCGGGTCGAGGATCTCCAGGTCGGCGACCTGCTGCTGACACGCGACCACGGCCCGCGGCCGATCCGATGGATCGCCCACCAGACGCGGCGCGCCGTGGGGGCCGCGGCCCCGATCCGCATTTCCGCGGGGACGCTCAATGCCGCGCGCGACCTCAGGCTTTCGCCGCAACACAGGCTCTTCATCTGGCAGCGCCGTGACGAGATGGGCACCGGACGCTCGGAGGTTCTGGTCAAGGCCGATCTGCTGGTCAACGGCACCACGGTCATCCGCGAAGAGGGTGGCCACATCGACAGCTACCAGTTGGTCTTCGACGGCAACGAGATCATCTTCGCCGAGGGGATCGCGGTGGAAAGCCTGCTGGTGACCGCCGACCTGCGTGCCCGTCTTCCCGCCGATCTGGCGCTCGACCCCGAGGCGACCGACCCGCGTGCCGGCAAAAGCTTCGAGGTGGACGAGACCGCGCTTGGCAACAGCGCCGACGCCGCTGCCCGCCTGACCCGAGCCAGCCGCGGCATCGACGACTGAGACCTGCGCAGGGGCGATTGCCCCGGCATCGCCCCTCGCCTATATCCGCGGCCATGCTGGACACCGCCCCCCCCAACCGCCCCGCCCTGCCGCCCGAGATCGCGCGGCGCCGGACCTTTGCGATCATCTCGCATCCCGACGCGGGCAAGACGACGCTGACCGAGAAATTCCTGCTTTACGGCGGTGCGATCCAGATGGCCGGACAGGTCCGCGCCAAGGGCGAGGCGCGGCGCACGCGCTCGGACTTCATGCAGATGGAAAAGGACCGCGGCATCTCGGTCTCCGCCTCGGCGATGAGCTTCGACTACCTGCGCCCCGACCGTAGCTATCGCTTCAATCTCGTCGACACGCCCGGCCACTCGGATTTCTCCGAGGATACCTATCGCACGCTGACCGCGGTCGATGCCGCGATCATGGTGATCGACGGGGCCAAGGGTGTCGAAAGCCAGACCCGCAAACTGTTCGAGGTCTGCCGGTTGCGCGACTTGCCCATCTTGACCTTTTGCAACAAGATGGACCGAGAAAGCCGTGATACGTTCGAGATCATTGACGAAATCCAGGAAAACCTCGCCATCGACGTGACGCCCGCGTCATGGCCTATCGGCATGGGCCGCGAGTTTCTCGGCTGCTACGACCTGATCCACGACCGGCTGGAGCTGATGGACCGCGCCGACCGCAATCGCGTGGCCGAGTCGATCAAGATCGCGGGCCTCGACGACCCGAAACTGGCCCAGCACGTCCCCGCCGCCCTTCTGGAGAAATTCCGCGAAGAGATCGAGATGGCGCGCGAACTGCTGCCGCCCTTCGACCACGCGGCCTTTCTCGAAGGCTCGCTCACACCGATCTGGTTCGGCTCGGCGATCAATTCCTTCGGCGTGAAGGAGCTGATGGACGGCATCGCCGAATACGGGCCGCAGCCGCAGGTGCAGCCCGCCGAACCCCGGCAGGTCGCCCCGGAGGAAAGCAAGGTCTCGGGCTTCGTCTTCAAGGTGCAGGCCAACATGGACCCCAAGCACCGCGACCGGGTGGCCTTTGTCCGCCTCGTCTCGGGCCATTTCACCCGCGGCATGAAGCTGACCCATGTCCGTTCGAAAAAACCCATGGCGATCTCGAACCCGGTGATGTTCCTCGCCAGCGACCGCGAACTGGCCGAGGAGGCCTGGGCCGGCGACATCATCGGCATCCCCAACCATGGGCAATTGCGCATCGGCGACGCCCTGACCGAGGGCGAGGCCCTGCGCTTCACCGGCATCCCCTCCTTCGCGCCCGAGCTTTTGCAGAGCTGCCGCGCGGGCGACCCGATGAAGGCCAAGCACATGGAAAAGGCCCTGATGCAATTCGCCGAGGAAGGCGCGGCCAAGGTCTTCAAGCCCAGCTTTGGCTCGGGCTTCATCGTGGGCGTCGTCGGTGCGCTGCAATTCGAGGTGCTGGCCAGCCGGATCGAGCTGGAATACGGCCTGCCCGTCCGCTTCGAAGGCTCGCAATTCACCTCGGCGCGCTGGGTACATGGGCCCAAGGACGCGGTGGAGAAATTCGCGGCCGCCAACAAGCAGCACATGGCCACCGACAATGACGGCGACCCGGTCTACCTGACACGCCTGCAGTGGGACATCGACCGCGTCGCGCGGGATTATCCGGATGTCCGGCTCTCGGCGACGAAGGAATTGATGGTGTGAGGCGGGCGTTGACAGAGGGGCCTTCTGCGGGCAGCGTGAACGGATAGTGAACATGCAAGGTGCCCCATGCCCCCGATCCCCCTGCCGATCGACTATGTCGAATTCACCTCGCCCGAGCTCGAGGCGACGCAAGGCTTCTTCGCCGCAGCCTTCGGCTGGGAGTTCGTGGAGTATGGTCCCGATTACCGTGACATCCGGAACGCGGGCACCGGTGGCGGGCTGGAACGCGGCGCGGCGCGCGCGCCCCTGATCGTGCTGCGCGCCGATGACCTCGAGGGCGCGCTGGAGCAGGTGACCGCTGCAGGGGCTGAGATCACGCAAGGCATCTTCACGTTTCCCGGCGGGCGCCGGTTCGATTTCCTCGCACCGGGCGGCATTGCGATGGCGGTCTGGACCACGACCTGAGCCGCGACCAAGAGGCGCCCATGACCCTCCAGAACCGCGTCCTGCCCACGGGAGGGATCGTGGCCGATACGGCGCGCGGCCTCTTCACCGGCAATCGCGGGATACTGGGGTTCGACGCTGGCGGTCGCCTCGGCCCACGGCGCTGGACGCACCATCACTGGATCATCTGCACCCTGACCCACCCGCGCGGGCGCGACCATGGCGCGCAGCCCGCGCGCGGCTGGACGCCGCTCTTCTTTCTCGACGAGGCCGTGGCGCTGGCCGCCGGCCACCGCCCCTGCGCCTATTGCAGGCCCGCGGCCTATGCCGCGTGGAAATCCGCCTGGGCCGAGGCCCATGGCCCGGAAAACCATGACGCGATGGACCGCAGGCTTCACATGGCACGGGTGACGCGCGGGCGTGCGCAGGTCACGCATCGGGCGCAGGCGGCGGGTCTGCCTGACGGGGCCTTCGTGGATTGGCGGGGGCGTCCGCATCTCGTTTCGGGTGACGGCCTCCGACCCTATGCACCCGGAGGTTACGCCGCGCCCTGCCCGCGCCCCATGGGCGAGGTCACCGTCCTGACCCCTGCCCCGACGCTGGGCGTGCTTGCCGCAGGCTACGCCCCGCGTCTGCACGCATCGGCGGGGGCCGCCGATCCGCTTGTTTGACGGGGCCGCGCTTTTCGCTTATGTCCCGCCTGTGCCGCGATCCGCGCGGCCGTTCCGATCCGCGGAGCGTGAAGGCACATGCGCTCCACATCACATCCGCCGGGCATGGCCCGGCCAGACTGGACGCATATGACAAGCTTTTCCGACCTCAACCTTAATCCCAAGGTTCTCAAGGCCGTAACCGAAGCCGGTTACGAAACCCCCACCCCGATCCAGGCCGGCGCCATCCCCCACGCGCTCGAAGGGCGCGACGTGCTGGGCATCGCCCAGACCGGCACCGGCAAGACGGCGAGCTTCACCTTGCCGATGATCACCGCGCTGGCCCGCGGCCGCGCCCGCGCGCGCATGCCGCGGAGCCTCGTGCTGTGTCCGACGCGCGAACTGGCCGCCCAGGTGGCCGAGAACTTCGACACCTACGCGAAATACGTGAAGCTGACCAAGGCGCTGCTGATCGGCGGCGTCAGCTTCAAGGAACAGGACGCGCTGATCGACAAGGGCGTCGACGTGCTGATCGCGACGCCCGGCCGCCTGCTCGACCATTTCGAGCGCGGGAAGCTGATCCTGACCGACGTGAAGGTCATGGTCGTGGACGAGGCCGACCGCATGCTCGACATGGGGTTCATCCCCGATATCGAGCGGATCTTTGGCCTTGTGCCCTTCACCCGGCAAACGATGTTCTACTCGGCCACCATGGCGCCCGAGATCGAGCGGATCACCAACACCTTCCTGTCGAACCCCGCCCGGATCGAGGTCGCCCGTCAGGCCAGCGCCTCCGAGACGATCGAGCAGCGCCTGCTGCAGTTCAAGCCGACGCGCCGCGACACCACCGCCAAGGACAAGCGCCAGATGCTGCGCTCGGCCATCGAGGCCGAGGGCGAGCGCTGCACCAACGCGATCATCTTCTGCAACCGCAAGGTGGATGTGGATGTCGTGGCCAAGTCGTTGAAAAAGCACGGGCTGAACGCCGAACCGATCCACGGCGACCTTGACCAATCGCACCGCACGCGCACCCTCGACGGGTTCCGCAGCGGGGCGATCCGGTTCCTCGTGGCCTCCGACGTGGCCGCGCGCGGCCTCGACATTCCCAACGTGTCCCATGTCTTCAACTACGATGTGCCCAGCCATGCCGAGGATTACGTCCACCGCATCGGGCGCACCGGGCGCGCGGGACGTTCGGGCGTGGCGATCTCGATCGCCGTACCCTCGGACGAGAAATATCTCGGCGCCATCGAAAGCCTGATCGAAACGACGATCCCCCGTACCGAATTGCCGTGGAGCCCGGGCGGCGCACCGCCCGCCGCCGACGACAGCGCCGAGCCCGAGGGGGCATCGCGCAGCAGCAGCAGCAGCAGCCGATCGCGCAAGCGCCGCAGCGGCCCGCGCGAAACGGCCGAAGCGCCCGCCGAAGCGCCCGCCGAACAGCCGGCCGAAACGCCGCGCGCGCCCGCACCCGAACAGCGGACGCACACCACACCCGCCGCCGCACCGCGCGCGCGCGAACCGGACCGGGAACGCGGCAGTCGCGGCCCCCGCGATCGGGGTGGCAGCGACCGTGGCGCACGGGGCGGGGACCGCGTGGTCGGCATGGGCGAGCATCTGCCCGGCTTCATCGCGATGAGCTTCGAGGAACGCCGCGGAACTTCGCCCGCGCGCCCGACCGCGGAAAAGGAAGATCCCACCGACGTGGCCGAGGCCCGCGAAGCGCCCGAGGCGGTCACCGACGCGACGCCCGCTCCCGAAGCGCAGGCCGAAGCCGCCAAGCCCAAGCGCACACGTCGCCGCAAGAAGGTAGAACCGGAGACGGAGACCGCCGACACGGGCGCCGACAGCTGAGACGCGTCCTACCGTCACGGTGATGGCAGGCGGTCAGACGCCGAACCGGTCCGCCACGAGGTCGAGCGCGCAGCTTGGGACATCCCGCAGATCAGAGTTCAGGCATGGGTGCCCCCACGGCGACTGGCGCCGTGGGTGTCGGACATGATGGACGCACGCGACCTGTCCCGACCGGTCCCTGGGTCGCGTCAAGCCCCTCGGATCACGCCGCCATCAGCCGCGAGATGAGCACGGCCACCTCGGGCTTCTTGCCGATCTCGGTCAGGCACAGGTTGCGCACGATCCGGCGCACCGCCTCTTCCAGCCGGTCGTCGTCCATCACCGTCTTCGTGTCGAACCGTGGCATCGCCTCCGCCAGCGCATCCTCGACCATCTCGGCAAGGTCCGCGCCATTGCCCGCCGTCTCGGGCAGACCGCGCAGCTGCACCCAGCTGTCTTCCATCAGCACATCGTCCTCGTCGACGATCACCGCCACCGCGACCATCCCGTTCAGCGCCAGTTTCATCCGCTCGCGGATCACCCCGTCCAGCGCGCCGACAAAGGCCGTGCCGTCGAGATAGGTCTTGGAAACGTCGATATACTCCACGATCCGCGGCGCATTCCCCGACAGCTCGACCAGCGAGCCATTGGCCGCCACGATCCCCGTCATCCCCTTGGACAGCGCCAGTTGCGCATGTTCGCGCAGGTGGCGGTACTCGCCGTGGTTGGGGATCAGGATGCGCGGGCGCAGGATGTCGTGCATCGCCTCGAGGTCGGGGCGGTTGGCGTGGCCCGACACGTGGTAGAACCCGTGGCTGTCGTCGATCACGTCGACGCCCTTTTCGGCCAGCGCGTTCTTGATGCGGGCGACGCCCACCTCGTTGCCGGGGATGGTCTTGGAAGAAAACAGGAACATGTCCCCCTCCTTCAACTCGTGGCCGAGATAGGTGCCGCGGCTGAGCGAAGCCGAGGCCGCACGGCGCTCGCCCTGTGACCCCGTGACGATCAGCATCAGGTTCTCGCGCGGGACGTCCAGCGCCTCTTCGGGCGAGAGCGTGCGCGGGAAGTTCGTCAGAACGCCCGATTCCTCGCCCGCCGAGACCATGCGCTTCATCGCGCGCCCCATCAGGCAGACCGAGCGGCCATTGGCCAGCGCCGCATCGGCCAGCGTCTGCAGCCGCGCGATGTTCGAGGCGAAGGTGGTCGCCACGACCATGCCCTTGGCGCCGGCGATCAATTCGCCGATCGGTTCGGGCAGTTGGCTTTCGGACCGGCCCGCGTGGCGGTTGAAGACATTGGTCGAGTCGCAGATATAGGCCAGCACCCCGTCGGCGCCGATCTGGCCCCACAACTCGGGGTCGAAGGGCTCGCCCACCACCGGGTTGCGGTCGATCTTGAAGTCGCCCGAATGCACCACGCGCCCCTCGGGCGTGTCGATCACCAGCGCGGACGCCTCGGGGATCGAGTGGCTGACCGGCGCGAACTGCACGGTGAAAGGGCCGGCCTTGACCGCCTCGGGCCAGACGGGGGCGACATGCACCTGTTCGACGCTGTGGCCCGCCTCCTCCAGCTTGCGCATGGCGTGGATCGCGGTGAAGCGGCGGCAATGGACCGGCGCGCGCAACTGCCCCCAGAGATGGCCCACCGCGCCCACGTGATCCTCGTGCGCGTGGGTGATGAAGATGCCGTCGATCCGGTCGCGCCGCTCGTGCAGCCAGGCGATGTCGGGCAGGATCACGTCGACGCCCGGCTGGCCGTCCATGTCGGGAAAGGCGACGCCGAGGTCCACGACGATCAGGCGCTCCTTGCCCGCGGGGCCGTAGCCGTAGACATAGCAATTCATCCCGATCTCCCCCGCGCCTCCGAGGGGGAGGTAGATCAGCCGGTTCCGGTCGGTCATATGGCGCCTTGGTCCTTGTTGTATCGGTGAATGACCGTCAGGCCATGCATGGTCAGATCGTCTTCGATCCGGTCAAATAGCACATCGCCCTGCGAGAACAACGAGGCAAGCCCCCCCGTTCCGATGATGCGCATGGGCCGCTCATGCTCGGCGCGGATGCGGTCGCAGATGCCGCGCACGAGGCCCACGTAGCCCCAGAACACACCCGACTGCATGCATGCAACCGTATTCGTGCCGATCACCTTCTGCGGCTTGGTCACATCGACATGCGGCAGGGCGGCGGCGGCGTGGTGCAGCGCCTCGAGGCTCAGGTTGACGCCCGGCGCGATCACTCCGCCCACATAGGCGCCGTCATGGGCGACCACGTCGAAGGTGGTCGCGGTACCGAAATCCACCACGATCAGGTCGCCGCCATGCCGGTCATAGGCCCCGGCGGTGTTGACCAGCCGGTCTGGGCCGACCTGCGTGCCCTCGTCCACGCGGGGCGGCGCGGGAAGCAGGCACTCGGGCTTGCCCACGACAAGCGGCCGCGCGTTGAAGTATCGATCGACCAGAACCCGCAGGTTGAACACCACGCGCGGCACGGTCGAGGACAGGATGCACTCGGTGATGTCGATCGGCAGCTTGTGATGCCCCATGAGCGTCGAGAACCAGACGTAATACTGATCCGCGGTGCGCTGGTGGTCGGTCGCGGTGCGCAGCGTGCACAGGAACCGCGTTCCGTCCCAGACGCTGAAGACGGTGTTGGTGTTGCCGCAATCGATGCACAAAAGCATGGGCGGGCCCCTTCAGAAAAAGATATCGGCCGCCGCAATGCGCTGCGCGCCCTTGGCCGTTTCCAGCACGAGATGCCCCTCGATGTCCACGTCCGCAAAGCGGCCCACGATCTCGTCGCGCGTCGTGCGGGCGGTGATCGTCTCGCCCAGCCGCGCGGCATGGGAGAGCCAGGCGGTGCGGATCGGGGCAAAGCCGTAGGTGGTGAACTGCCGTTCCCAACGGTCATGGGCAGGGGCAAGCAGGTCGAGGAAATCCTCGGGCGAGATCGTGACGCCCGTCTCGGCGTGCAGGCTGACGGGGGGCAGCGCGCCCGGCTCGACCTCCGCGGCGGCGGGGGCTCCGGCGAGGTTCACGCCGATGCCGATGATCAGGTTGTCGATTCGCGCGCCCGCGCCGATGCTTTCCAGCAAGATGCCCGCAACCTTGCCGCCGTTCAGCAGCACGTCATTGGGCCATTTCAGCGACAGGGCACCCTCCGGCACACCCGCGCCGAGCAGCGCGTCGCGCAAGCCAAGCGCCGCCACGAAACTGCACAGGGCGGCATCGCCCGGGCCGACGTCCGGGCGGAGCACCAGCGAAGCGGCGAAATTGCCGGGCGGCATGGCCCAGGCCCGCCCCCGGCGACCGCGCCCGGCGGTCTGTTCCAGCGCACAGATCCATGTGGGACCGGAAAGGGAGGCCGCCTGCCGGGCGCCCTCGGCCATGGTGCTGTCGGTGCTGGGCAGGACCTGTCGGCCCACGCCCGCGGGCCAGCCCACCACGCTAGCGAACCAGCGTTTCTGCGGCGGCCGCAGCCATCCCCTCGAGGCCAAGCAGGTTGATCCCCGGCAGCCATGCCAGCGCGATCAGCGCGGCCATCGCCATCAGCCCGGCATATTGGATCACGCCCATGCGGCCATCCAACCCCTCGCGATCCTCTCCGAAATACATCAGGTAGACGATCCGCAGGTAGTAATAGGCCCCGATGACCGAAGCGATGACGCCCGCGATGGCCAGCCACGCCATGCCCGCCTCGACCGCCGCCCAGAGGACCGCATACTTGCCGAAAAAGCCGACCAGCGGCGGCACGCCCGCAAGGCTGAACATCAGGATCAGAAGCGCCATGGCCTTGCCGCCCTCGCGGCTGGCGAAGGACGACAGCGCGCTGATGTCCGCAACCGGGCGCCCGTCCTTTTCCATCGTCAGGATGAAGGCGAAGGTGCCGATGTTCATGGTGACGTAGATCGCCATGTAGATCAGCATGGCCTCGACGCCTTGCTGGGTGCCCGCGGCAAGGCCCATCAGGGCAAAGCCCATGTGCGAGATCGAGGAATAGGCCATCAGCCGCTTGATGTCGGTCTGCCCGATCGCGGCGATCGCACCAACGAACATGGAAAGCACGGCGAGAAAGGCCACGATCTGCTGCCAGTCGCCCACCGCACCGCCGAAGGCGTCATGCACGACGCGCGCGAAAAGGGCCATGGCCGCGACCTTGGGTGCCGTGGCGAAAAGCGCGGTGATGGGCGTCGGCGCGCCCTCGTAGACGTCCGGCGTCCACATGTGGAAGGGCGCCGCCGAGACCTTGAAGGCCAGGCCCGACATCACGAAGACAAGGCCGATCAGCAGGCCCACGGGCATCTCGCCCTCGGTCGCCGTCTCGATGATGCCGGAAAACAGCGTCGTGCCCGCGTAGCCATAGACCAGCGAGGCGCCGTAAAGCAGCAGGCCCGAGGAGAGCGCGCCGAGGATGAAGTATTTCAGGCCCGCCTCGGTCGAGCGCACGCTGTCGCGCCGCAGCGAGGCCACGACGTAAAGTGCCAGCGATTGCAGCTCGAGCCCCATGTAGAGCGCCATAAGGTCGCCCGCCGAGACCATCATCATCATGCCGATGACGGCCAGCGTGACGAGGATCGGGTATTCGAAGCGCAGGATGTCGGTGCGCGCCATGCGATCGAGGCCAATCAGCAGGACCGCCGCCGCCGACAACAGGATCGTCACCTTGGCGAAGCGCGCAAAGGCATCGTCGACGAACATGCCGCCGAAGGCGATGCGCGTGCCCTCGCCCGTCACGCCGATGTAGAAGGCCATGACCACGAACAGGATCGCCGTGCCCCAAGTCAGCGCAGGCGCAAGCCCGTCCTTGGTGGTGTAGACCGCCGCCAGAAGCGCGCCCATGGCAAATAGCGCAAGGACGATCTCGGGGATCAGGATGGCAAGGTCGGAACCGATCATTGGCTTACCTCGGCACTCGCGGCGAACTGGCTATCGGCCGCATGGACCGCCAGCGCCGTGTCGTATTGCGAAACGAGCGCCCCGACCGAGGGGCCGATGATATCGGTCACAAGGCTGGGGTAGACGCCCAGAAGAAGGGTCATGACGACGAGCGGCGCAAAGATCGCCCGCTCGCGCCGGTCCATGTCGGTGATCGATTTCAGGCTTTCCTTGATCAGGTCGCCGAAGACGACCCGACGGTAGAGCCAGAGCGCATAGCCCGCCGACAGGATCACGCCCGTCGCGGCAAAGACGCCGACCCATGTGTTGACCTGAAACACGCCGATCAGCGTCAGGAATTCGCCGACGAAGCCCGAGGTGCCCGGCAGGCCCACGTTCGCCATGGTGAAGAGCATGAAGATCGCCGCATAGGCCGGCATCCGCACCACAAGCCCGCCATAGGCGTCGATGTCGCGCGTGTGCATCCGGTCGTAGATCACGCCGACACACAGGAACAGCGCGCCAGAGATGAAGCCGTGGCTGATCATCTGGAAGATCGCGCCGTCCACGCCCTGCTGGTTCGCCGCGAAGATGCCCATGGTGACGAACCCCATGTGCGCGACCGAGGAATAGGCGATCAGCTTCTTCATGTCCTCCTGCACCATCGCCACGAGCGAGGTGTAGACGATGGCGATGACCGACAGCCACAGCACCAGCGGCGCCATGATGTCCGAGCCCACGGGGAACATCGGCAAGCTGAAGCGCAGGAAGCCGTAGCCGCCCATCTTCAGCAGGATCGCCGCCAGCACGACCGAGCCCGCGGTCGGCGCCTGGACGTGCGCATCGGGCAGCCAGGTGTGGACCGGCCACATCGGCATCTTGACCGCGAAGCTTGCGAAGAAAGCGAGCCAGAGCAGCGTCTGCATCCCGCCCGCGATCTGCCAGCCCATGATGGACATGGGACCGGCGTCGAACTGGTGGTTCAGCAGCGTCGGAATGTCCGTGGTGCCCGCATCGACATACATCGCAATCATCGCGACCAGCATCAGCACCGAGCCGAGGAAGGTGTAGAGGAAGAACTTGAACGCCGCGTAGATGCGGTCCTTGCCGCCCCAGATGCCGATGATCAGGAACATGGGGATCAGGCCCGCCTCGAAGAACAGGTAGAACAGCACCATGTCGAGCGCCACGAAAACGCCGATCATCAGCGTTTCCAGAACCAGCATCGCGATCATGTATTCCTTCACGCGATGCGTGACGCCCCAGCACGACGCGATGGTGATCGGCATCAGGAACGTGGTCAGCAGCACGAACAGCACCGAGATGCCGTCGACGCCGACCTTGTAGGTCAGCCCGAAGAGCCACTCGGTCTCCTCCACCAGCTGAAAGCCGGTATCGTTCGGGTCGAACTCCACCAGGATCGCCAGCGAGATGAGAAAGGTGCCCAGCGTGCTGTAGAGCGCCACGCGCTTGGCGCCCAGCTGTGCCGCCGCGTCATCGCCCCGCAGGAAGACGGCCAGCACGATGGCCGAGACCAGCGGCAGGAAGGTGACGATGGAAAGAAGATTGTCCAGCATGCTCGTGCCTCAGCCCCCGGCCCGCAGCGTCACCCAGGTGACGAGGATCACGATCCCCATCACCATGGCGAAGGCATAGGTGAAGATGTAGCCGGACTGCGCCCGGCCCGCGAGGCGGGTGAAGAAGGGGATGATCCCCAGCGCCAGCCCGTTGATCCCCCCGTCGATGATCGCGCCATCGCCGCCCTTCCACAGCGTCCGGCCCAGCCAGCGCGCGGGCCTTACGATGGCGAAATTGTAAATCTCGTCGAAATACCACTTGTTCAGCAGGAACAGGTAAAGCGGCCGCTGGTTCTGCGCGAGACGCCCGGGGATCGAAGGGTTCAGGATGTAGAACCACCACGCCATGCCCAGCCCGATCAGCATCGCCGCAAAGGGCGCGACCTTGACCCAGTTGGGCACCTCATGCGCGTCGTTCAGCACGCTGTTGTCCGGCGCGTGATGGATCGCCCCCTCGCCCGGCGCACCGTCGAAGACGTAATGCGGCGCGGCCTCGCCATGGCCGTCCTCGGCGCCATGCGCATCGCCTTCGCCATGGGCCTCCTCGACCGCGTAGGGCACCCCGAAGAACTGCGCGACGTAGTTCGTCTTGCCGAAGAAGCTGCCGTACCAGACCATGCCCGCGAAAACCGCCCCCAGCGCCAGAACGCCCAGCGGCACCAGCATGGTCCACGGGCTTTCATGGGCGTGATCATGGGTGTGCTTGTTGCCCCGCGGCTCGCCCCAGAAGGTGAGGAACATCAGCCGCCAGCTGTAGAAGCTGGTGAAAAGCGCGCTGACGATCAGCGCCCAGAAGGCGAATTGCCCCAGGTCGCCGCCGAAGGCATAGGCGCTTTCGATCACGGCATCCTTCGAGACGAAGCCGGCAAAGCCCACGGGGAAGCCCACGTAAAGCAACGGAATGCCGACACCGGTGATCGCGAGCGTGCCGATCAGCATCGCCCAGAAGGTATAGGGGATCTTCTTTCTCAGACCGCCGTAGTTGCGCATGTCCTGCTCGTGATGCATCGCGTGGATCACGCTGCCCGCCCCGAGAAACAGCATCGCCTTGAAGAAGGCATGGGTGAAGAGGTGGAACATCGCCACCGAGTAGACGCCGACGCCCGCGGCCACGAACATGTAGCCAAGCTGCGACATCGTCGAATAGGCGATGACCCGCTTGATGTCGTTCTGCACCAGCCCGATCGTCGCCGCCATGAAGGCCGAGAGCGCGCCGACGATCACGATGAAGGCGCCTGCCGTGGGCGCGTATTCGATCACCGGCGACATCCGGCAGACAAGGAAGACACCCGCCGTCACCATGGTCGCGGCGTGGATCAGCGCCGACACCGGCGTCGGGCCTTCCATCGCGTCGGGCAGCCAGGTGTGCAGCAAGAGCTGCGCCGATTTCCCCATCGCCCCGATGAAGAGCAGGAAGGCGATGGTTTCGGCCGCGTTCAGCTCCATCCCGAGGAAGGTGATGGTCATCCCCGCAAGCTCGGCCCCCATGGGCAGGATCACGTCGAACTGGATCGAGTCGGTCATCCAGAACAGCGCGAAGATGCCGAGGAGAAAGCCGAAATCGCCGACACGGTTGACGATGAAGGCCTTCATCGCCGCCGCACCCGCCGAGGGTTTGCGGAAGTAGAAGCCGATCAGCAGGTAGGACGCGACGCCGACCCCCTCCCAGCCGAAGAACAGCTGCAGAAGGTTGTCGGCGGTGACCAGCATCAGCATGGCGAAGGTGAAGAACGACAGGTAGGCGAAGAACCGCGGCCGGTAGCTTTCGCCCTCCTTGAAGTTGTCGTCATGCGCCATGTAGCCGAAGGAATACAGGTGCACGAGCGCCGAGACCGTGGTGATCACGATCAGCATGATCGCCGTCAGCCGGTCGACCCGGATCGCCCAGTCGGTGAAAAGCGTGCCGCTTTCGATCCAGGTGAAGAGCGGCACGGTGTAGGTCTCGCCATCGAAGCCGAGAAAGACCACCCAGCTCAGCAGGCAGGACAGGAACAACATGGCGGTCGCCGCGACCTGCGCGCCGGTCTCGCCGATCAGCCGCCAGGTGAAGCCCGCGATCAGCGCGCCGACCAGCGGCGCGAAAAGGAGGATCGTTTCCATCTGCCGCTCAGCCCTTCATCACGTTGACGTCTTCCACCGCGATGGTGCCGCGGTTGCGGAAGAAGCACACAAGGATCGCCAGACCGATCGCCGCCTCCGCGGCGGCCACGGTCAGGATGAACAGGGTGAAGACCTGTCCGGTCAGGTCGCCGAGGAATGCCGAAAAGGCGACGAGGTTGATGTTGACCGACAAGAGCATCAGTTCGACCGACATCAGGATGATGATGATGTTCTTCCGGTTCAGGAAGATGCCGAAGATGCCGATGACGAACAGCGCGGCGGCCACCGTCAGGTAGTGTTCAAGTCCGATCGTCATGTCGTCCCTCCGCGAGGCCCAACCGCCCCGCATGGTCGTTCATCTCGTGCCGCGGTTGGCCGCGGTCTGCGTCATGTCCGGGCGGTCAGAGACCCTGGCCCGGTTTCACATCCTTCAGTTCCATCGCCTTGGCCGGGTCGCGCATCATCTGCGCGATCACGTCCTGCCGCTTGACGTCGGCGCGGTGGCGCAGCGTCAGCACGATGGCCCCGATCATCGCCACCAGCAGGATCAGCCCCGACAGCTGGAACAAGAGCAGGTACTGGTCATACAGGATCATCCCCAGCGCCTGCGTGTTATGCGCCTCCGACAGGGGCGGCGTCGGGCTGCCCAGCCGCGCATCGACCCCTTCCGAGAAGTTCCACGAGCCGAAGGCCAGCGCCAGCTGCATCAGCAGCACCACGCCGATCAGCGCGGCAAGCGGCATGTAGCGCGTCATCTCGGCCTTGAGCGCTGCGAAATCCACGTCGAGCATCATGACGACGAACAGGAACAGCACCGCGACCGCGCCGACATAGACGATGATCAGCAGCATCGCGACGAATTCCGCCCCCACCAGCACGAAAAGGCCCGCGGCCGACAGGAAGGCGAGGATCAGCCACAGGACCGAATGCACCGGGTTGCGCGACATCACCGTCAAGAGGCCACCGGTCACGACCGACACCGCGAAGAGGTAGAAGGTGAAAACGCCCATGCTCATCTCAGCTCTCCCCACCCCCGTCGAACACCTCGGCGGCCAGCTCCATCGCCTTGTTCATCGCGGGCACACCGCCGAACATTGCGGCAAGGCCGATGGTCTCGGCGATCTCCTGCTTGGTTGCGCCCGCCTCGATGGCGTGGCGCACCGTCAGCCGGATCTGCGCCTCGGCCACCGCGCCCTGGATCGTGAGGCCCAGCAGCGTCAGCAACAGCCGCGTCTTGGCCTCAAGCCCCTCGGGGTTGAACTGGCGGCCCAGAAAGGCCTCCAGCATCTCGGCGGGCACGGTCGGCCACATCCTGTCCATCTGCACAGGGTTGAAATTGGCCATGGCCGGGTTGACGGCCTTGACCCATTCCTGCGCCATGTCCTGGGTCTGGCGCATGAGCGCCTCGAAGGGGTTTTGGGGCGTGTCGGTCATCGGTAGGGCGCATCCAGTTCGAGGTTGCGCGCGATGGCCGCTTCCCAGCGGTCACCGTTCGCCAGAAGTTTCGCCTTGTCGTAATAGAGTTCCTCGCGTGTCTCGGTGGCGAATTCGAAATTCGGCCCCTCGACGATGGCATCGACCGGGCAGGCCTCCTGGCAGAACCCGCAGTAGATGCACTTGGTCATGTCGATGTCGTAGCGCGTGGTGCGGCGGCTGCCGTCCTCGCGCGGTTCGGCGTCGATGGTGATGGCCTGCGCGGGGCAGATCGCCTCGCACAGCTTGCAGGCGATGCAGCGTTCCTCGCCGTTGGGATAGCGGCGCAGCGCGTGTTCGCCGCGGAAGCGGGGCGAGAGCGGCCCCTTTTCATGCGGGTAGTTCACCGTGACCTTGGGCGAGAAGAAATACTTCAGCCCCAGCCGCATCCCCGCCCAGATATCGCCGAGCAGGAAATATTTCGTCGCGCGGTTCCAGTCGATCTGGGTCATTTAGTTCCCACCTTCGATCTGTGTGCAAGCGTAGTTGAATGCCTCGACAAGCGCGCGGCTATCTACGCCTTCCATCCTCCCAAGCCGACCCGCGTCGGATGAAACACCGGCATACTTCTCCAAGTGTTCGCCAACGTAATCGACGAAATGACGCCTGTCGTCTTCGGGAAGCTGCTTCCAAATACGAACAAGCTCAGAAGAAGTCATGTCAGCCTCCGATCGCCCAGCGGGCATAGGCGCCGCCGAAAAGTTCGAACTTGGCCATGAAGGCCACGAACACAACCCACCCCAGCGAGAAAGGCAGGAACACCTTCCACCCCAGCCGCATCAGCTGGTCGTAGCGATAGCGCGGCACGATCGCCTTCACCATCGCGAAGAGGAAGAAGAAGAAGGCCATCTTGGCGATCATCCACAGCGGGCTGTCGGGGATGAAGGGGATGGGCGAGAGCCAGCCGCCGAAGAACAAGAGCGTCATCAGCGCGCACATCAGGAAGATGGCGATGTATTCGCCCGCCATGAACAGCAGGAAGGGCGTCGAGGAGTATTCCACCTGGTAGCCCGCCACCAGTTCCGATTCCGCCTCGGGCAGATCGAAGGGCGGGCGGTTGGTTTCCGCCAAGGCCGAGATGAAGAACAGGAAGACCATGGGCAGGTGCGGCAGCCAGTACCAGCTGAACAACCCCCAGTCGCCGTCCTGTGCCGCCACGATCGCCCCGAAGTTCAGCGACCCCGTGGAGATGATCACCCCGATGATGATCAGGCCGATCGACACCTCGTAGGAAATCATCTGTGCCGCCGAGCGCAGCGATCCGAGGAAGGGGTATTTCGAGTTCGACGCCCAGCCGCCCATGATCACGCCGTAGACCTCGAGCGAGGACATGGCAAAGACGTAGAGGATCGCCACGTTGATGTCGGCCAGCACCCAGCCGTCGTTGAACGGGATCACCGCCCAGGCGAGGATCGCCAGAACGAAGCTGGTCATCGGCGCCAGCAGGAACACGGGGCGGTCGGCGCCTGCGGGGATCACCACTTCCTTGACCACGTATTTCAGCGCGTCGGCCACCGTCTGCAACAGGCCGAAGACGCCCACCACGTTCGGGCCGCGCCGCATCATCACGGCGGCCCAGATCTTGCGGTCGCCGTAGACGAGGAACAGAAGCGACACCATGACGAAGCCGATCACCAGCAGGCTTTGCGCCGCCATGATCGTCATCAGCCCCAGCGTGGTCGAAAAGAATCCGTCCATGGGTCGTGCCTCAAACCGTCGGTATCCCTTGCTCGGCGCATGCGGCCGTCACGACTTCGGCGTCGAGCGTCTGCAACCCCCGCGGGAGCGCCGGCGAGATGGTGTAAACCGCATCTCCAACCCAAACGCCACCCTGTTCCTGCACATTTGTGCGGACATGTCGCGCAAAGCCGAAGCCGCGGATAAGGGCGTATTGCGCAGCCGCGCAGCGGGCGTAAGCGGCCACGTCGTCGCGGGTCGCCACACCCGTCATCTGCACGCGGAAATTCACCAGGTCGTCATCCAGAAGGCGCGTCTCGATGCCGTCATAACTGGCCGGGGGCGCGGTGCCGGGCCGCGGCCCCTCGCCCGCGACGCATCCAGAGAGCGTAAGCCCCAACGCCACGACAAGCGCGGCCCGCATCGGCCCTACTCCGCCGCGATCGAGGTCTCGGCGCGGGCCTTGGCCATGGCGCTCAGTTCCGCCATCAGGGCCGACGCGCGCGCAATCGGGTTCGTCAGGTAGTGGTCGCGCACCGCCTGCACGAATGTCGCGTCGCCCAGCGGCCCGAGCGGCAGCGCCTCACCCTCGTTCTCGGGCACCTCGTCGATCATCGCCAAGTGCGGCACATCGGCCACCATCGCGCGGCGCAGTTCGGCCAGCGTGTTCCACGGTTGCGTCGCCCCGATCTCGGCTGAAAGCGCGCGCAGGATCGCCCAGTTCTCGCGCGCCTCGCCGGGCGGGAAACCCGCGCGCAGCGCCAGTTGCGGGCGGCCTTCGGTGTTGACGAACAGGCCCTGCTCCTCGGTCCAGGCCGCGCCCGGCAGGATCAGGTCGGCGCGATGCGCGCCGCGGTCACCATGGCTGCCCTGATAGATGACGAAAGAACCGGGCTCGATGTCAATCTCGTCCGCGCCGAGGTTCCAGATCACATCCGCCCCCTCGACCGCGGCGGCCATGCCGCCCTCGGTCACCGCGCCCACATCCATCGCGCCCACGCGGCCCGCGGCGGTGTGCAGGACCAGCAGTTTCGATCCCGACGCCGCGCACATCTTCTGGACATGGGCCAGCAAGGCAGCCCCATCCGCCTCGGTCAATGCGCCCTGGCCGAGGATGATGATCGGTTCTGCATCCGACTGGTCGCCGGCGCGCGCCATCACCCGTTCGAGCGCCGCACGGTCGGTGCCGATATGCTCGTAATCGTAGGTCAGATCCACCGCCTCGCCGATGAGCCCCACGGTGGCACCGGCCAGCCACGCCTTGCGGATACGGGCGTTCAGCACCGGCGCCTCGGCGCGCGGGTTGGTGCCGATCAGCAGGATCGCGCGCGAAGTGTCGATATCCTCGATCGCCGCCGTGCCCACATAGGCGGCGCGATTGCCCGCGGGCAGCTTGGCACCGTCCACGCGGCATTCGACCGAACCGCCCTGCCCCTCGACCAGCTGCTTCAGCGCATAGGCCGCTTCGGTCGGAACCAGGTCGCCGACAAGGCCCGCCAGCTTCGAGGCGCCCTTGATCTTCGTGGCGGCCAGCGCCAGCGCCTCGCCCCAGCTTGCCGGGCGCAGCTTGCCGTTCTCGCGGATATACGGCCGATCCAGCCGCTGGCGGCGCAGCCCGTCCCAGACGTAGCGCGACTTGTCCGACAGCCATTCCTCGTTCACGCCGTCATGGTTGCGCGGCAGGATGCGCATGACTTCGCGCCCCTTGGTGTCGATGCGGATATTGCTGCCCAGCGCGTCCATCACGTCGATCGACTCGGTCTTGGTCAGTTCCCAGGGCCGCGCGGTGAAGCTGTAGGGCTTCGAGGTCAGCGCGCCGACCGGGCAGAGGTCCACGATATTGCCCTGCAGCTCGCTGTCGAGCGTCCGGCCCAGGTAGCTGGTGATCTCCGAATCCTCGCCGCGCCCGGTCTGGCCCATCTCGGGCACGCCCGCGACCTCGGTGATGAAGCGCACGCAGCGCGTGCAGGAAATGCAGCGCGTCATCGCGGTGCCGACAAGCGGCCCCAGTTCCAGCTCGGTCGCGGCGCGCTTGGGCTCGCGGTAGCGGCTGAAGTCGACGCCATAGGCCATCGCCTGATCCTGAAGGTCGCACTCGCCGCCCTGGTCGCAGATCGGGCAATCCAGCGGGTGGTTGATCAGGAGGAACTCCATCACCCCCTCGCGCGCCTTCTTGACCATGGGCGAGTTGGTCTTGATCACCGGCGGCTGCCCCTCGGGGCCGGGGCGCAGGTCACGCACCTGCATCGCGCAGGAGGCCGCGGGCTTGGGCGGGCCGCCCACCACCTCGACCAGGCACATCCGGCAATTGCCGGCGATGCTGAGCCGCTCGTGATAGCAGAAGCGCGGAATTTCGATCCCGGTCTGCTCGCAGGCCTGGATCAGCGTCATCGCGGGATCGACCTCGATCTCCCGACCGTCGATGATGATCTTGCGCAGGTCGCTCATGGGGTGCGGTCCTCTGTCCGGCGCGGGCGGCTGGTCTGGTCACATGCACCGCCCGGCGCGTTCACGGTTGGCCAGCTTTTAGCCCCCGCGAAGCAGTCTGCCAATGGGCGAGCCCGCGGCGATTTCGTCGCGCCCCACGCGGCAGGCGCCCTCGACGTCATCGTCATCCGTGACGCCGCGCTGCGAGAAATAGGTCCGTGCCAGATCGGCATAGCGCTCCTGCTCGGCGTCGTTCTCGACGTATTCGGTGACCTCGGCGCGGCTGTAGCCCAGCGACATCGCATGGCTCGCCAGCCCCAGAAGGAAACTGTTGGCCGCAAGGCTGCGCCGTTCGATCGTCGGGCAGGTCCGCTCGATATGCCGCCCGATGGTGATCACCAGCAGCCCGTTGTGCAGCCGGTCATCCTCGCGCAGCGCCTGGAACTCGTCCGCGCGCGCGCTGCCCATGGCGGTCAACAGGCCCGTGGCCGTCACCAGCAGCGAAATCGCAATGACCTTGGCGTAGGTGTTCATCTTCGTCTTGCCTCGTTGAGCGTGGTCCCATGGCTCACATGGGTCTGCGCCCCGCGGTTATGCAATAACATCGCCGCACAGACCGCAGCGCATGGCAAAAGACCGCCGAAAGCGCCCGGTCAGAGGCGCACACCCCAGAAGGTGACGATCAGCCAGACCAATCCGACCATGAACCCGATGGAGAGGATGCCGTAGAGGGCCGCCTCCATCCGTTCGGGTGTGTTCAGGGCCATCGCCACGCCCGAGGCCGCCATCGCCCCCAGAACGATCCCGAGGATCGACCCCCCGATGCCCCAGGTGTAGCCCAGCAACATGCCGGTGATGCAGCAGGCGAAATAGATGATCGCCAGCCCGTACCAATACAGACGTACCATGATCAGCTGCCCTTTACCCATGCCTCGTGCCGGTCTCGTTCCGTGCTGGACCGGTCATGATGCGGTGAAGGATACGGAATCACTCGTTTTTCCGCAACGCCCGGCTGTCAGCCGGGGGTGCGCCGTGTGGCAGCTTTGCCGCGCCCTGCGGAAAGGAGGGCGGCCTCAGCGCTGCGCGCAGCGTCCGCTGACGATCGGCTCGCCCGCCGCGTTACGGCTGACGGCCCAGTCGCCGGTTGCGGGGTCGAGCACCCAGTCGACATCGGAAAAGCCGGTATTGTCGATGCAATGGCGCGTCGCCATGAAACGGGCACTTTCGCGCGCCTGCGTCAGCGTGGCGCCCGGCGCGCGCACCAGCACGGTAAAGTCGCGTCGCGTCTCTCCGGTGTCGAGGCGCGCGTCGAACGGCAGGTCCACACCGCGCGGGCCGCGGTCGCGCCAGCCGCATCCGGCGACAAGGGCCGCGACGAGCCCGAGAATGATCGTGGTCCGCATCTTGGTGCTGGTCATGGCTGTTCCGTCCGCCTGCTCGTGTCGGGGCTGCACGCCGCCCTGCCCCGCCTGCATAGCCGCCCCGCACCCCACGTCGCAAGCCCCGAGGGCCATGGCCCGCTATGCGCCGAGGGTGCGACCCGGCCAGATCGCGGCGCGCAGCCGCGCAAGGACACCTGCCACACCGCCCGTCAGTTCGGGCGGCACCCCATCCTCGGCCGGGGCCTCGGACCGCGTGGCAGGCTTGGCCGCGCGCAGCCGGTCCATCGCCTCACGCTCCAGGGTTTTCGCATCGACCTGTCCGTAGCACATGCGCTCATCCTCCGACTGTCGGCCTTTGGGGCCCTGTCGCGCAGAGCATAGCCCACCGCACCGCGAATCCCACCCCCGCGGTCAGGCGGCGGGCACCTGCGCGAAGGTGAAGACAGCGTCGGACGCCCCTCCGGCCTCCAGTGCCTCGACCTTTTCCCGCGCCTCGGTGATCGACGGCACATGGCCCACCTGCACCCACCAGAGCGCATGGCCGCGGGTGGCGTCCGGGTCGAACCATTCCTCCGCGCGGCGGAAGAAAGCACCATGGACGGTCTGATAGACATAGGCGCGCAGCGCCTCGGGGCTTTCCCAGACCGAGAAGGAGGCGATCAACCGGTCATTTCCCACGAACAGCGGCCAGCCCGCCGCCGAGGCCAATTCGGCCTCCGTGCCGCTGCGCCAGACGAAACCGGGGCTGCGCTCGGCCAGTGCGTTGACCTTGGGCACGGCATTGACGAAGCCCGCGACCCGGTCATCGCCAACCGGGGCCCGCAGCGTGGCCCAGTTGAAATGCGCGATGTGATGCGCCGCGGTCACTCGGCCGCGATCTCGACCGTGCCACCGCGCTTGACGCGGATGCGGTCCTCGATCTCGTGGCGGAAATGCCGGATCAGGCCCTGGATCGGCCAGGCCGCCGCATCGCCCAGCGCGCAGATCGTGTGGCCCTCGACCTGCTTGGTGACATCCAGCAGCATGTCGATCTCCTCGACCTGCGCATCGCCCTTCACCAGCCGGTCCATGACCCGCATCATCCAGCCCGTGCCCTCGCGGCAGGGCGTGCACTGGCCGCAGCTTTCATGCTTGTAGAACTTCGACAACCGCCAGATCGCCTTGATGATGTCGGTCGACTGATCCATCACGATCACCGCCGCGGTCCCGAGGCCCGACCGCTGCTCGCGCAGCCAGTCGAAATCCATGATCGCGCCCTCGCGCATCACCGAACCGGGCAGCATCGGCACCGACGAGCCGCCGGGGATCACCGCCTTGAGATTGTCCCACCCACCGCGGATGCCGCCGCAATGCCGCTCGATCAGTTCGTCGAAGGGAATGCTCATCTCCTCCTCGACGACGCAGGGGTTGTTCACATGCCCCGAGATGGCAAACAGCTTGGTGCCCGCGTTGTTGGGCCGGCCGAAGCCTGCGAACCACTCCGCCCCGCGACGCAGGATGGTGGGAACAACGGCGATGGACTCGACGTTGTTGACCGTGGTCGGGCAGCCGTAAAGACCCGCCCCCGCCGGAAACGGCGGCTTCATCCGCGGCATGCCCTTGCGCCCCTCGAGGCTTTCCAGAAGCGCGGTTTCCTCGCCGCAGATATAGGCGCCCGCGCCGTGATGCAGGTAGAGGTCGAAATCCCAGCCCGATTTCGCGGCGTTCTTGCCCAGAAGCCCCGCCTCGTAGGCCTCGTCGATGGCCGCCTGCAGCGCCTCGCGCTCGCGGATGTATTCGCCGCGGATGTAGATGTAGCAGGCATGCGCGCCCATCGCGAACGACGCGATCAGGCAGCCCTCGATCAGCGTGTGGGGATCATTGCGCATGATCTCCCGGTCCTTGCAGGTGCCGGGCTCGCTTTCGTCGGCGTTGACCACCAGGTAGCTGGGCCGACCATCCGACTCCTTGGGCATGAAGGACCACTTGAGCCCCGTCGGGAAACCCGCGCCGCCCCGCCCGCGCAGACCCGAGGCCTTCATGATCTCGACGATCCTGTCGCGCCCCAGCCCGATCAACTCTTTCGTGCCGTCCCAATGCCCGCGCGCCTTGGCGCCCGCCAGCGTCCGGTCATGCATCCCGTAGATATTGGTGAAGATCCGGTCTTTGTCCTGAAGCATCTGGTCTCTCTCGCGTCTCTCTCGGCCCGGGTCCGTCGGGCGTCACTCTCGGTCGGGTCGGGTGGCGTCAGCCGTCCGAGGCATCCTCGCGCCGCGCTTTCCAAACCCAATAGGTCACAAATAGCGCCCAGACCAGTGCGGCAATCGCCGCAAGGTCGATCAGAAAGGCAAAACGCGCGGGCAGGCCCAGCTGACCGCCAAGGAAACTCGCCCCCATCCAGATCACCATGGTCGCCGCCATGACGATCGCCGCCAGCCGGATCTGGCCGCGGCGGCGGCGTTCCGTCTCGCTGTGTTCGGGGTGCTGTGGCATCTGCGCTCCGGGCCCTGTCGCGTTGCAGCACGCCTACCGGATCGCGGGGGGCCGAGGCAATCCCCGGCCCCGCCGCAGTGTCAGCTGAGCGCGCGCGCCTGCCCCACGATATCGTAGCGGGCGCAGGTCATGCGGAACCCTTTTTGCTGCGCGTCGAGCCAGGCGATGCCCTCCTCGTCCAGCGCGGCGATCTGGTCGTAGTGGTAGATCCCGAACTCGTTCAGCGCGGTGGCAAGCTTGGCCCCCACACCGGTCAGCACCGTCAGGTCGTCGGGGGTGCCACCCCGCGGCCCGTCCAGCAGATGCGGGCTCGGGCCCGCGGTCTCGGGCACCGCATCGGGCACCGGATCGGGCACGGCCACCGGGGCCGAGGCGATCACCGGCGCCGCTGCCACGGCCTCGGCCACCGTCGGCACAGGCGTGTCGGGGGTCATCGGCACGACGCTGGTCGCAGCCGCCCCGCCGGAGGCGTCAGGCACTCCGACCGGAGCCGCGGCCGCCCGCGCCATCGCCGCCCAGAAGCTGCGCGGCGCGCTCAGCCCCAGGGTCAGCGCCTGCAGGGCAGCCGTCCCGGCAAAGGCCGTGCTGTAACTCGTCACATGGAGAAAATTCCGCTGCGCGGCCTGTCCGCGCAGCCACATGTCTTCGGCGATGTTCATATCCACCTCTCGGGTTTCGTGTCCAAAAACCCTCCCGATGGACAGTATACTCAGTAAACGTCGCCCTTGTCGACTTTCTGCGAGAACTCGGTTTCACCGCCCGCAGCCAGCAGCTTGGCCTGCTCGACCCAGGTGTCGCGGGTCACGCGACCCTTGAAACCTTCGAGGTTCTGATCGACCCAGGCCACCTCGTCGGCGGTCCATGCGGCGATCTGGTCGAAATGGTAGAAGCCGAGGGAATTGCAAAGCTTTTCCAGCTTCGGCCCGATCCCCTTGATCCGCTTCAGATCATCGGCCCCGCCCTCGCGCGGCCCGTCCAGCGCGGTGGGCCGGATGCCTTCGCTTGCCTCGACCGGGGCCTCTGCCGGGGCCGGGGCTGCAGCCGGTTCAGGGGCTGGTGCAGGCTCGGGCGCCGGTGCTGCCGGGGCTGCTGCTGGTGCAGGCGCAGGCGCCGCGGCGGCCGCGGGTGCGGCGGCGGGTCTTGCGGCCGGTGTCGCCGCTTCTCCGGCCTGAACCGGGCCGGGCAGCGGCCTGAGGAACAGCCAGGACAGAAGCGACCCGAGCACGAAGAAGATGATGGCCGCGGCAAAGAGGGCCTGCAGCAGGGTCCAGTCCCCGAGGATCATCAGCCCCGCCATCGCGACAAAGCCCGCAGCCGAAGCGATGCCCCAGACAATGGCCAGATTGATCAAGCCGCCGGACGTCGAATTCATCACAAGGTCCCCCGTTATTCGTGTGGTGACCCATGTGTAGCCCTTCGATATCCGTTTGTCTCGCCCCTTCAGGACGTTTTGTCGCGTCCCGTGGTCTCGGCGTCGCGGGCCGCAAGCAGTGCGTCGTAATCCGTCGCGAACAGCACCTGGCCCAACCAGCCGCCCACGACGGTCGTGCCCAACCCGGCGAAGGCACCGACCGCGACCCAAAGGCCCAGCCACCCGACCGCCAGCAGCGCGACGGTCAGTCCCATGATTGCCGCGACCGTCCAGACCACGATGATTGCCAAAAGGCGTGTCCGACTGCCCATGCCTGCTATCCCCTTTGCTTTGCACGATTTTTAGATCGCGCAAGAGGTAGCGGTGTCACCGGAAAGGTCGAGGCGCATGGCCTGCGACATAACGGCAGCCTTGCGAGGGGATCAGCCTTCGGCGGCCAAGGCGCTGGCCTGCGCGATCCAGTCGTCGCGCTCGATCCGGCCCTTGAACTTGAGCCGTGCATCGACCCAGGCGACCTCGGCGGGCGTCCAGGCGGCGATCTGGTCGAAATGGAAAAAGCCCATCTCGTGCAGCAACCCCTCGAGCTTCGGGCCCACGCCCGAAATGCGCTTCAGGTCATCGGGCGCCTGCCCCGCGCGCGGCGCGTCCAGCCGCTCGGGCTCGGCTTCCTCGACCTCCGCCGCGGCGGCGGGCGCGCCCGTCTCGGGCCTGGCCGTGCCCTGCACCGGCGCCTCGCGCTTGTCGATGCCGGTCTTGTCGGCGGGAACGGCCTCGGCCAGCACCGGCTTTTTCGGCGTCGATGCCACGTCGACCTTACCCGACTGCTTGCCCCAGGGTGCAAGCAGCGGCACCTCGGTCCCGTCGATGCGCTTGATCGTGTCGCCGATGTCGGTCGCCAGCCGCGCCGAGACGTTCAGCGCGTCGCGCCCCGCCTCGTGCTCGGCAAGCGAGGTGAGCCCGCCGGCCGGTTCGCTGGCATAGCGCCCGTTCTGCGGCCCCGGCGTGGGCACCCGGCCCGCGGCCATCTCGTCGATGATCCAGCCCAGCTTTTCGGCGGTCAGATCCTCGTAATAATCCTTGCCGATCTGCGCCATCGGCGCATTCGCGCAGGCGCCGAGGCATTCCACCTCTTCCCAGCTGAACTTGCCGTCGGCGGACAGCTGATGCGCCTTAGGCGCGATCTTCTCCTTGCAGACGGCGACGAGATCCTCGGCCCCGCAGATCATGCACGACGTCGTGCCGCAGATCTGGATATGCGCGACACTGCCCACCGGCTGCAGCTGGAACATGAAATAGAAGGTCGCAACCTCGAGCGCGCGGATATGCGCCATGCCCAGCATCTCGGCGACATGCTCGATCGCGGGGCGGGTCAGCCACCCCTCCTGCTCCTGCGCGCGCCACAAAAGCGGGATGATCGCGCTGGCCTGCCGGCCCTCGGGATACTTGGTGATCTGCGCCTCGGCCCAGGCCTGGTTGGCGGGCGTGAAGGCAAAGCTTTCGGGTTGCTCGGGGTGAAGGCGTCGCAGCATGGCGTCCTGTCCGTCGGTCGTCGGTTCGGTGCACGGGGTGCCAGATCGCGCCGCGGATGTCCATGCGCGGAACGGCGCAGTCGCGACACCCCCGCCCGAGGCGTCACCCGCCCAGCGCGTCGGCCACGATCCGGCGGCGCTCGTGCGGGGCGGCGAGGCAGGCAGGCCGCGTCAACCCGACGAAATCGCCCCCGTCCTCGACCACGCCACCGGCCACCAGCATCGCCAGCATCCCGTCGACATCACCGAAGGACATCTCGCCCAAGGCCCGTTCGACATTGGCGCGCGCCGCGATGCAGTTCCAGCCCTGCATCTGGATCACGAAGAGGTTGGCCACCCCCGCCCGCGCCGCGGCAAAGGGCGCGCCCGCCTCGCCCCCGTCACAGACCTCCTCGGACAGCAAGAGCGCGTTCTCGACCCGCACCAGCGCCGCGCCACCGCCCTGCACGAGTGCCGCGACCGCATCGCGCGTGGCATCCAGATCGCCCAAGGGCCCCAGCAGCGCCTCGGCCTCGGCATCGGTCACCACGCAGCCATTGCCGCGGACCGCGGCAAGCAGCCCGTTGTCATCGGATGCCCCAGCGGTCCCGGCGCAGGCGCCGCCGGTATAGCGCACCTCGTCAGGCGTGGCGACCAGCCGCCCGTCCGCCAGCATCGCCTGCCCCGCCGCGATGGCCAGATCGTCCGACAGGCCCGAGGCGGCGAGAACGTCCGCGCTCGTCTCCGGCGTAGCGCTGCAGCCCGCCGCCTCGAAGGCCGCAGCCAGTGCCGCCTCGGCCTCGGCCGCGCCCTGGGCCGAAGCAGGCAGCGCGGTCAGGGCAAGCGCCGTGACGGTCAGGGCGATCTTGAGGCTGGACGAAAAGGGCATGGCGGTCTCCTGAAGCGAATGTCCGAAAATGAAATGAGGCCCCAGCCTGCATGGCGGGGGCCTCGATGCAAATTCGGGATTTCCTGACTGTCAGGACGGGATCAGCGGTCGACCTCGCCGAACACGATGTCGAGCGAGCCCAGGATCGCCGACACATCCGCCAGCTGGTGACCCTTGCACAGGTGATCCATCGCCTGCAGATGCGCATAACCCGGCGCGCGCAGCTTGGCGCGGTAGGGTTTGTTGGTGCCATCGGCCACCAGGTAGACGCCGAACTCGCCCTTGGGCGCTTCGACCGCGGCATAGATCTCGCCCTCGGGCACGTGGAAGCCCTCGGTATAAAGCTTGAAGTGATGGATCAGCGCCTCCATCGAGGTCTTCATCTCGGCCCGGGGGGGCGGCGAAATCTTGCCGCGTGTCATGATCGGGCCGGGGCCTTCCTCGCGCAGCTTGGCGCAGGCCTGCTTGATGATCTTCCGGCTCTCGCGCATCTCGGCCATCCGGCAGAGGTAGCGGTCATAGCAATCGCCGTTCTTGCCGACGGGGATCTGGAACTCGAACTCGTCGTAGCATTCGTAGGGCTGCGCGCGGCGCAGGTCCCAGGCAAAGCCCGAGCCGCGGACCATGACGCCCGAGAACCCCCAGTCCTGAATGTCCTGTTCGGTCACCACGCCGATATCGACGTTGCGCTGCTTGAAGATGCGGTTCTCCGTCAGCAGCGTGTCGATGTCGTCGAGCGCGCGGGGGAACTCGCCGGCCCATGTGTCGATGTCGTCGATCAGTTCGGGCGGCAGGTCCTGGTGCACGCCGCCGGGGCGGAAATAGGCGGCATGGAGCCGCGCCCCGCAGGCGCGCTCGTAGAAGATCATCAGCTTCTCGCGCTCTTCGAACCCCCAGAGCGGCGGCGTCAGCGCGCCCACGTCCAGCGCCTGCGTGGTCACGTTCAGCAGGTGGTTCAGGATGCGCCCGATCTCGCAGTAGAGAACCCGGATCAGCTGCGCCCGGCGCGGCACCTCGGTTCCCGTCATCTTTTCGATCGCCAGCACCCAGGCATGTTCCTGGTTCATCGTGCCGACATAGTCGAGCCGGTCGAAATAGGGCAGGTTCTGCAGGTAGGTCCGGCTCTCCATCAGCTTCTCGGTCCCGCGGTGCAGCAGGCCGATATGCGGATCGCAGCGCTCGCAGATCTCGCCGTCAAGCTCCAGCACCAGGCGCAGCACGCCATGCGCTGCCGGGTGCTGGGGCCCGAAGTTGATGTTGAAGTTGCGGATCTTCTGTTCGCCGGTCTCGGCGTCGGAAAAGCCCTTGGATCCGTCCATCATTGCGGTCTCCCTTCTCCCGGTGCGACCCATTTGTCTGGGATCTCCGCCCCGAAATGGCTGTAGAGGAACTCGTATTCATCAGCCAGCGTCTCGTGCAGCCGCCTCGACATCTCGGGCGAGGGCATGTCGCGTCCGCTCGCGCTCCAGACGACCTTGTTGAATTCGGCCGGCCTGCGCGCAACACCCAGCCAATCGGTCAGCCCGTTGATCGCGTCCTCGGTGAACAGGCGCTCGTAGAACATGTAGCAGATCTGTTCCCTCGGAACGACCGATTCAAGCTCGGTGATGGTCTTGCGATATTTCGAACGACGCTCGGCCCCGGCAAGGTGCCCTTCGAAATAGGCCTCGCAAAGCTGGTCGATCCCCTGCAGCGCGACCACGGGGGCCACGTCGGTCTCGTGACGCATCCTGAGCGACGAGATCAGCCGCCGCAGCGGGTCGCGCATGATGAAGAGAAACTTGGCCTGCGGCGCGAGGCGCAGCATCTCGGCAAAGGCATCGGCCTCCAGCACGGCATAGGCCGGCGTGATGTCGGCGGCCACCGCCTCGCCGCGCCAGCCGTTCAGCAGCATGGTGCGATAGGCGTTGTGGCTCGGGCTCCGGTCGGCATGCATGTAGACCAGCGCCGCCTGGTATTCGACCGAAGGGTAAGGGATCACGTCATCGGTCCGGCGCGGCTGCTCGTAGCCCCATTTTTCCGCCATCGCGCGCGCCAGCATCTGGGCGCGGCGCTGCACGGCGGCACGGCGTTCGTCCCCGAAAATGCTGTTGAAATAATGCAGCTCCTTCACCGCCGGCACATGCACGTCGGGATGGTCGCAGAAATAGTCGTGCAGCCACGTCGTGCCCGCCTTCTGCGCACCGATACAGTAGAGGATCGTGGGGGCCGCCGTGCTCACGAGCCCGCCTTTTCCCCGGCCTTCTCGTCTCCGGGCAGCACGTAATCCGCACCCTCCCAGGGCGACATGAAGTCGAACTGGCGATACTCCTGCACCAGCTTGACCGGCTCGTAGACGACGCGCTTGAGCTGTTCGTCATAGCGCACCTCGGTGTAGCCCGTGGTCGGGAAATCCTTGCGCAGCGGATGCCCGCGGAACCCGTAATCGGTCAGGATGCGGCGCAGGTCGGCGTGCCCCGTGAAGAGGATGCCGAACATGTCGTAGACCTCGCGCTCGTACCAGCCCGCGCCGGGATGAACCCCGGCGATCGAGGCCAGCATGTCCTCTTCGCGGATCGCGCATTTCACCCGGACGCGGTGGTTCTGGTACATGCTGAGGAAATGCCACACGACATCAAAGCGCCGCTCGCGCTCGGGCCAGTCGACGGCGGTTATGTCGATCAGGGTCGAGAACTTGCAGGTCGGATCGCTCCTGAGCCAGTCGACGAAGTCCACCAGCGCCGCGGGCACGATCTCGACCGTCAGCTCGCCGTATCGGGACACATCCGTGCCCAGCACCGCGTCGGCCTGCTTTTCCGCGATATAGGCGGCCAGTTCGTTCAGCGCATCCACGCTCATGCCAAATCTCCTTGCCCGTCCGCGAAAGCGGCGCGTCAGCGCGTGATGGTTCCGGTGCGGCGGATCTTCCGCTGCAGCTGCAAGATGCCATAGAGCAACGCCTCGGCGGTCGGCGGGCAGCCCGGCACGTAGATGTCGACCGGCACGATCCGGTCGCAGCCGCGCACCACGGAATAGCTGTAGTGGTAATAACCCCCGCCATTGGCGCAGGAGCCCATCGAGATGACATAGCGCGGCTCGGGCATCTGGTCGTAGACCTTGCGCAGCGCAGGCGCCATCTTGTTGGTCAGCGTGCCCGCCACGATCATCACGTCCGACTGCCGCGGCGAGGCGCGCGGCGCGATCCCGAAGCGTTCGGCGTCATAGCGCGGCATCGAGGTGTGCATCATCTCGACCGCGCAGCAGGCCAGGCCGAAGGTCATCCAGTGCAAGCTGCCGGTGCGCGCCCAGTTGATGATGTCCTCGGTCGAAGTGACGAGAAACCCCTTGTCCTGCAGCGTGCGGTTCAGCTCGGCCGTGGTGACCTCGCGGTCGGGGCCCGCGGTGTTGGTGCCAGCCATCACTCCCATTCCAGCGCCCCCTTCTTCCATTCGTAGGCAAAGCCCACCGTCAGCACGCCGAGAAAGACCATCATCGACCAGAAGGCCACATCGCTCAGGCCCGGAAAGGCCACGGCCCACGGAAACAGGAAGGCGATCTCGAGATCGAAGATGATGAACAGGATCGACACGAGATAGAACCGCACGTCGAATTTCATCCGCGCGTCGTCAAAGGCGTTGAACCCGCATTCATAGGCCGACAGCTTTTCCGGGTCGGGGTTCTTCACCGCCAGCACCACGGCGGCGAGGATCAGCACGAGGCCCAATCCGATGGCCAGCGCCAGGAAGATCAGGATCGGGGCGTAGTCTGACATGAGCTCTGACATGGGTGTCCCTTGGCTCGTCCCTGGGGGGACCTGTCACGCAGAAAGAAACCTCCGCCGCGCGGGTCCGGTCGTTGCCGTCCGATTTACGCCCCACACCGCGGGGGGTCAACGGGGCGGGGTGCGGCAAAACGGGGGCAGCGGGCGCAAGAGCAAGGCCGCGGTTCGGTGACACGCCCCGCCCCGCCGACCTGCGCACGAGGTCAACCGCGCTGGTCCCGGTCCCCGCCGAGGGCCGTTGCCGCCTGCTCCGCAAGGCTGATCCCGGCCTGGTTCATCGTCAGGTAGGTGCAATCGGCCCCCGCCTCGCGGATCTGTTCCTCGTGGGCTTCATGCAGGGCATGGGCGACAATCGGCCCGGAAAACCCCTTCTGGCGCAGCGCGCGGGCCGAGATCAGCTTGGCCTCCAGATCATCCATGGCGAGGATCGCCGCCTTGATCCGGCCAATGTCGAAACCACGCCAGAAATTGCTGTCCTCGGCATCGGCGAACAGGACATTCCGACCGGCCTCCTTTTGCGCATTGGCCGTGTAGGTGTCGGCGTCCAGCCCGAGCGGCTTCAACCCCTGGTCCTCGATGAAAGCGTAGGCCGCGCTGCCCGTGCGTCCCATCCCGAAGATCAGGACCTCGGCATCCCCCATGCTCTTGGGCTGCTCGTCGGGGTGGACGGTATCGCGCTCGTAGCGGCGCAACCGCGCCTCGTAGCGGTCGTAGATCGGATGGGCGAACCGGTTGAGCGGCGCCGAGATCACGAAGGAGACCGCCAATGCAAGGGCCAGCGGCACGAGGTAGTCCGGCAACACGCCTGCCGCGACGATCAGGCCGAATTCCGAATAGGCCGTCAGGCTGAGCGCGGTCAGGAACGCACTGCGCGCGTGCAGGTTGAACGCGACCATCAGCGCGAAGAAGAGCATCCCCTTGAACGCCAGAAGGACGCCCACGGCGAGGGCGAACACCAGCGCCCCCTGGTCCGGCAAACCGGTCAGCCCGATCTGCAGGAAGAAGGCGACGAGAAACACCTCCTTCAGGGACCAGAGCGATTTGCCCAGTTCCTTGGCGCGCCCATGGGTCGACAACAAAACCCCCATCACCAGCGCACCCAGTTCCGAGGACAGCCCCATCGCCTCGAATCCCATGCCGCCGATCGCCAGCGACAGCAGCATGCCCATCAGCACCAGAAGCTCTTCGTGACCGACCATGTCCAGCAGCCGGTGCAGCACCGGGCGCAGCAGCGGCAGACCCAGCAGAAGCAGCGCGAAGATGTTGGGCGTCTGGCCCGACCAGATCGCCAGAACGACCAGCGCGATGATGTCCTGCACGATCAGGATGCCGATGGCGGTGCGGCCATGAAAGGCGCCCAGTTCCCGCTTGCCCTCGAGCAGCTTGGCGGCCAGCACGGTCGAGGAAAAGGACAAGGTGATCGCCAGCAACAGCGCGGTGGTCCCGTCGACCCCCATGAACAGCCACAGCCCCGGCAGCAGGACCGCGACCGAAATGGCGAAATGCGCAAGCGCACCGCCTACGACATGCGGCTGCGCGATCTGTTCCAGCCTCAGCTTGAGACCCACCGTGAAGAGCAGCAGCAAGACACCCAGATGCGCGATATGCTCGAGCGTCTTGCCCGCGTGATCCGGAAGGCCCAGCGCCGGGCCGAACAGGTTGATCGCGAACCCCGCCGCGAGAAACCCCACCAGCGGCGGCAGCCCCGCCTGCCGGACCAACAGCCCGAAGGAGAACGCGAAACCGAGGATGATGACTTCGAACAAGATCCTTGTCCCTTGTCCCGATCCGACACGAGCGCACGATGATCCGCGCCTCGCCGGTCGTGAGGAAAGGTGGACCGAAGCGGACCGACGCCGCAAGGACGCATGTCCGGGCGGCCTGCGCCTCGCCCCCTTCGGGCGGTTCGGTCACTCTTTCAGGGGTCGGATCGGGTGGCCATGCCGCGCCCGCGCGTCACAGGCCCGCCAGCAACGCCCGCCGCAGGATCTTGCCTGACGCGCTTTTCGGCACGCTCTCGACAAAATGGTACGCGGTTCATGCGGCGCCGGTCAGGGCGCGCGCTCCGGCACCGACGGGGTCAGCCGAGCAACCTTCGAATCATCGAGGTGCCGCCAGAACGACATCGAGCTGTAGCGTCGGAACAGGTCGGGCGGCAGGATCGTCTCCCGGTCGCGTGGCCCCACCGTCGGGTGAACCCGGTGCAACCCGTCCATGCCGAGCTGCGTGTCGAACTCGGGCGCGTCATACTCGACCGCCTCGAAATCATGCTCGAACCAAGGCTCGTCGATGAACTCGTAGAACGCGCGGAAGACCTCGCGCGGGCGCCGTACCAGCAGGTCGTAATCCACCAGCATCAGCCGATCCGCATACTCGGAATAACAGGCCTCCTTCAGCGCGTTCCACGGAAAGCCCACAAGGCTGTTGGGCCCGCCCAGCGCCTCGAGCCGGGAATAGACCGTCGCCCGCTGCTGCGGGTTGGCGAAGACGCGCGTGTTCTCGAACGGGTTCTTGCGGTACTGCCGCTCCATCGAATCCATGATCCACGCCACGTCGCGGACAAGGCAGATGACCTTGGCATCGGGAAAGACCGTCAGGATCGCCGCGAATTTCGCGGTCCACGACCGGTTCGTGTCGAAGATCACCCGCGCGTCCAGATCGGCGTAGTAATTCTCGAACAACCCTTTCAACAGGCGCCGCCGCTGTTCGTAACTGACCATCGAGGCCATCTCGGACCCGGCCGAGACCTGCGCGATCATCCCCTCGAACAGCCCCGCGATGGGCCCCGACATGGCCGCGTGAAACTCGGGGTTCTGCCGCAGCACGGCCGCCGTCATCGTCGAGCCCGACCGGGGCAGGCCCGAGATGAAGTGAAACTGTCGATCCATATCCGCCTTGCCGAAATCGATGGGGGCTGCCCGGTCATGCCCCGGCAGCCCCCTGCTGTCTCTGATCGAACGCCCTGCCCTCAGGCAGCGCCACGTCGCAAGGTCACCGACATCTCCGGATCGGCCAGCGCCGCGTCCCAATCCACGCCCGCCGCAAGCCGCGCCTTGATCTGCGGCGGCACCAGCCGGGCGGTCGAGATACGCGGGCGGTCCATCTCGGTGATGATCCGCTCGGCCCCGTACAGCGCCTCGTATTCCGCGTAATTGTCGAAAGACTGCCGCCCGGCGTAATCGATGAAGGTCTCCGCCGGCGCGCCATTGGCGAGGATCGCGTCATGATCCTCGGTCTCGATATGGTAATAGGTGAAATACTGATCCATCTCGGCCATCGGCACGAAACGGATGGTGGACCCGTTCACCAGCGCCCCCGCGTTGATCACCAGGCCGTCGATCATCAGGCCATGATCCGCGCTGACATAGAGGTCGCTGTGCGGCAGCCCCTCACCCAGCGCGCCCCTGGCGATGCACACTGGCGCCATGTGGGCAGGCGTGAACATCGAGTTCCTCAGCCGCTGCTCGCCCAGCCATTTCACCGGCACGGCACGGCCATCCGCCGTCGCGATCATGTCGCCGATCTTCAGATGCTCGACCGGCACCTCGCCCGAGGGCGTGGCGATCATGGTGCCGGAGAGGAAACAGTAGGTGTAGGGTTCCGAAGAGGTGAAGCCCAAAAGAGGCTCGTTGAATGCATAGTACCTGTTTGTAAGCAATAACCGTATCCATCGAGAATTTAGAGCGAGGACAATGCCGTGTGTCGTCGTACCGTTGAGGGTCATGATGGTACTTTGACCCGTCATATGGGATAGCACCTGTAATTGATCCCCGGCATATGTAACACCGTTGTTCCAATTGTCTTCTGTATCGAAGACGGTGTACCCGACAGCAGGACCGGTGCTGCTCTGAGTGGTGTTACTGCCTAGGGTCAGGACCCATAAACCCGCTTGAGGCTCCACGGGCTGCATGATTCAAGCTCCCAAGCAGAGGGGGCATGATGAGCGGGCATTTCTGGTTGACCGACGCGCAGATGGAGCGGCTGCGGCCGTTCTTTCCGAAGTCCCGAGGCAAGCCGCGGGTGGATGACCGGCGGGTGCTGAGCGGGATAATC